>Ga0233426_10000169_pt1 | contig 75410 bp, 65 predicted proteins | sample SI_118_April2016_6_FD_179875 | JGI IMG/M metagenome (GOLD analysis project Ga0233426, IMG submission 179875) | Seawater microbial communities from Saanich Inlet, British Columbia, Canada - SI_118_April2016_10_MG | ecosystem: Environmental > Aquatic > Marine > Inlet | place: Canada: British... | reverse complement strand
TTGCATTGAACTAACGTTGCATTGAATGCGCTTAAAGATAATATTGAGCTTTGGCATCTAAGAGTCATGACATGATCAATCTGTATACCGCACCAACGCCCAACGGCCATAAAGCTTCTGTTACCTTAGAAGAGCTAGGCTTGCCCTATCACTGCCATGCCATCAACTTGTCTGCAAATGATCAAAAGACTTCGGCCTTTCTCGCCCTGAATCCAAATGGCAGGATTCCCGTGATCCAAGATTCTGAAGCCGATGTTGTCGTTTTTGAGTCAGGCGCCATCATGATCTATTTGGCTGAGAAAACAGGCCAGCTTTTGCCCACCTCAGGGGCACGGCGATACGAGGTCCTGCAATGGCTTATGTTCCAAATGGGCGGAATAGGGCCGATGATGGGTCAAGCCAATGTATTCTACCGATATTTTCCTGAAAAAATTCAGCCCGCCATTGACCGCTATCAAAACGAAAGCCGACGGCTGTTCGAAGTGCTGGATACCGCGCTTAAGGATGCCGAATGGTTGGCCGGGGACTTCTCCATTGCGGATATCGCAAACTGGTGCTGGGTTCGAACTTATCGGTGGAGCGGTGTTTCGCGTGACGACCTACCGAATCTGGACCGTTGGCTCACCCAGATGAAATCCCGGCCCGCCTGCAGAGCAGGCATTAACGTACCCGCCGCCGCACCGAAAAAGATACTCACGGGCGAGGCCCTCGACAACTTTGCCAAAGGCGCGCAAACCATTCTGCAGACTTGAAAGCTCGACTCAATAAATCGACAGGAATTCTTCAAATGCCACCATTTGACCGCCGCTGGCTGATGAGGGCACGATAATCGGCGTTTTAATCCCGGCATCAAACCAAGCCTCGATCCCTTCTCTAACCATAGCGGCCGTGCCAAACAACGTCGTATCCGCAAGCCAGCGATCGGTTAAAAAGTGCGGTACCCGATCCCGTTCTCCGGCGGCAAGCGCCGCTTCAATACCCACCATTTCTTCTTCATAACCTGCAGCTTTCCAGTAAGCTCGATAGTTCGGGAGCATCGCATAAGAAGTTAAGGTCCGACGATTGACGGCTTTAGCAGCCTCGAGGTCATCTGAGATACAGGTTGGAATCATGTTACCGATAAAGAAATCATCACTGGCGCGCGTTTCGTCAGTCAAACACCCTAAAGATGTGCCCATATGCGAGCGAGCACCATTGGCAAACACCATGCCATCACCAATTTCTTCCGCCAGCTGAATCATCTTATTCCGAAGCGTTGCCAGGACAATCGGCGGCATGGGCCCAACCCTCGGGACTGCTTTTAGCTCTTCGACAAACACTCGCGTATCGGATAATGGCTTGCCACTACTGAGACCCCGTGACTTTAAGGCTGGCGCATGACTCACGCCGATGCCGAACCGAAATCGGCCCTTTGAAATTTCATGAAGGTACCCAGCAGTACTCGCAAAATCGACAACCTGCCGAAAATAGATCGGCATAATACTGGTTCCAATTTCAATCTCATTGGTCACATGTGCGAGCGACTGACAGAGCGCCAGCGAATCGCCCAGACTCGGTGCATAAATACCGGAATAACCGCGTTTTTCTATTTCTTGGGCAAGTTCTAAGGTTGTTTGTCGGCGGCCGGGAACAGCCGCTAGGCTTAAAGCAGGCAAACGGGGCATAAGATCCTCCTAATTTTAATCTATATTATTTCCAAGCGCAGTCGCACAGCCGTTTTTGATTAAGGCACTGTCAATAGCCGTCGTCAGCGCATTTAAACGACGCGATATAGCCGCTTCAACGGCTGGACTCCACACCCGAGCGGCGCTCAAACGGAGTGTTTGTAAAAATACGTCGCTTAAGACGTTATACATTTCAGGCAGCACAAAATATGAATTGGCATGGGTCTTCGTTTCAAACACCAAGTAGTCGCCATCGCTCGCCGCGACGTCTTCGGCTAACAAGAGCCGATAAATTTCCGCCATCATTTTGCCTCGCACGCCCTCGTCAACATGGCTCATAAGCTGGCCGGCGTCTGCCATCGCTTCATAAAAGTTCCTGTATACCAAATTATTAAGTTCTGGATCGTCCTCTGCCGCACATTCAAGCGCACGCTCTATTAGCTCTTGTTCGACCGACATTCTACTGATTCCAATTTAGGTAGGCTAAGCCCAGACCAATTGACTATAATCATATTTCTAATGGAGGTACAAATTAATGGTCCGTAGAAAGTCGTTCGTACATCAACAAAAACTCATGGTCGCCGGCTTCGTTGTCACGATCCTGGCCCTTATAGCCTACCTAACCCTTGAGACCGTTACCGATGAGGGCGCCCAGGGTGATTTCATTGCGGGCGTCCACTATGTTGAACTGGATAAACCCCGACGCATTCGAGGCGATGCCATCGAAGTGATGGAGTTTTTTTCCTATGGTTGTATCTTCTGCTATCGATTTGACGAGGACCTGCAAGATTGGGCGCGCGGCAAGGGCGATCAAATTCAGTTGACCCAGACGCCGCTCATCGGCTCAGATCAATGGCGATTATTGGGGGCGCACTTTTATGCCCTGCAAGACCTTGACGCCCCGGCCGCATTACACCAAGGCACCTTTAGGGCCATCCATGACTTGGGACGAAAACTCAACAACCCTGAGGATCTTGCGGATTTTGTCGCCAGTAATTCTGATATCGAGGCCGATCGGTATCAGATTCAGATCGCGTCGGCCGCGGTCAAAACGAAAGTCAGTCTAGCGGATCGACTGTCTCGGCAAGCCCGCATCACCTCGGTACCGCAATTGGTCGTTCAAGGCCGATATCGAATTAGCAGTACAGTTGATGTTGGGCCGAGCCGAATGTTGGAAGTTGCAGATCACCTGATCGAAAAAATTAAAGCTGAACGCCTTGCCAAACGCGAGGCGCCTTGATTCTAAGAGCCAAACCGATATCTGAGCTTAACCACAAAAGCGTCGGTGACGGGCTGCTGATAACTGTCTGAAAAGACCGTTTCGAAATCTCGCTGAAGCAATAAGCCAGATTGATTCGATTGGCGGGTATACACCACGAACAGATCACTCAGAGGCGCAATCTCCCAGCGGTATCGCCCCTGCAGACTCACCTGTGAGACGGCGAAATCGGGCACTCCCGCATCCAAATCAGAACGACGTTGGAGGTCTCCAGGTGTTTCAAGAATGCTGTAAGCGTCTCGCGCACGCGCTTTAACCCCAACCCACTGCACCACAAACTTGAGTTGCTGTTTCGCGCTAATAAAATACTCCAATCCAATCCCCGGCGCCCATTGCTCGGCATCAAACGTACTCATCGTTCTATCACGGCTATGGAGCAACCAACCCGCTCGATCCAAATAATTAAACATAATGTCGAGCACTAAGCGGTCATCCGGTCGCCAAGTCGCATACAGACTGTAAACAGCGCTATTGCCGCCCAGCTCCTCTCCCTGAAACCCCAATTTACCCCCAAGACTCAATGGCTTCGAGCGATTCGATGCCCAGCCGATGCTCGCCATTTGGCGCGCCTTGACCCGATAGGCACCGTTTCCAAAGCTATTGAGGTCATCATAGCTTGCCGCCAACAGATCTAACCGAAGCACAACTTGCGACAAGTTATTCAACACACTTTGGTTCGAGACAAACAAACCACCCTGGGTAAAAAGATCTTCAGAGTTTTTCTGGACAAAACCTCGAATATCGAGCTGGTTGGATCGAGCCCAATTCAGATCAGAGCGCGTTCGCGTGTGCGCCTGACGAATCCGGAAATTGTCATTGCGCTGCAAGAATCCGAGATCACTGACATCAACCGCATCATCAAAGTATTCAATACCCAACCGCTGGGTTACCCCCTGCCTAAAGGCGTACTCGAAGTCCACAAAGCCGCCAAACCCACGATCGACGCCATCCTTGTCGGATGTAAACACCTGAGCGTCCGCTTTGAACTTTCCGTTTTCACCGAGGTAATGAGCATCAAGGCTCTGAACCAGCGCATCGCCAGCTTCGTTCAACACCATCGTCGACAACAGCCCGAATGATTTGTAAGCGCCCCCCGGCTCATCTTCAAATAGGACCCGCGCGACACCATATTCACTCCCAGCACCCACGACCCGACGCGTGCCTTGCTCGCTTTCAACCAGAAATTCAGGATCGTCCTCGAAAGCCGCCAGTACACCGTATCGGATTCGTCCGCTTTGGCCGGTTACCTTCACCGCCCCGAGCAAATCGTTAGGCTGGATTTGATCCTTAGTTCGAGCCGATTCACCTGCTCCCAAGGCGGGCAAAACTGGCTTGCCGCCTATGCGCCGAGTATTCACCAAGGTATAAGGTGCACCCCTGTTACCGACACCGGCGCCTCGCGTGTCAGCTCGAGGGGAGGCCGTAAATACATCTTGTCCCTCAAGAAAAAACAGGCGTTTCTCTGGGAAGAACGTCTCGGTTGCGGATAAATTAATGACAACGTCATCTGATTCCGCAACCCCAAAATCCGGATTAATCGTCGCGGTTAATTGTAAATTAGTGGAGGGTCGCCAGAAAAAATCGGCTCCGGCGCGATAGTTCGTCTTGCCGTCAATTCGATCATGAGTGACAGATGCTGACGGAAAAATACTGTATTGCTGCTGCGGCTGGACATCATTCACCGAGACCGATTGCAGAGCTGAGATAAACCGTGGCACCGTGTCCGGTAGCGCCGGCCAACTCCAGCGCTCATCTTTATAGGCAACGAAACGCTCCAAGTACAATCCGATGCGACGCGCACCGGCCTTCTTGGGCATAGACACCACGCCCCAGGGGATGAACATCTCAGCCGCCCATCCTGTTTCCGTCTCACTGGTCGCCCCTTCCCAGGCCCCGTCCCAGTCACTCGTAAACTGTTTTTCTGGCAGCAAGGTGCCGTCCATTTGCGCGTCACCCAAATTGATGCCAAACCAATAACCGTAACGTCCCTCACCGGAGGTATCCAAAACCATGCCCACGCTGTCTCGCTTGATTTGACGATTATCTCGGCTGGACAGTCGCGCAATCAGAGTCTCGGGCGGTTGCTCAACCTGGACCCCCACATAGAGCCCCCGCTGGTTGTAGAACAAACTCACCCAGGTTGCATGCGCCGGCTTAACCAAGGTGTCTGGCTCGATCACGACAAATTCATCGTACTGATCGAGGCCTGCCCAAACAGCCTCATTCAACCTGCCATCGATTTTTATGACCGCTGAGCGTTCGGCAATCTCTAACGTTTCGGTAGGACTCACCGCCACCTGCAGTGCGTGGCTGGGCAGGACGATCAGCAACGCTAAGACAAGAACACTTCGGTTCATATTCACCTCTGGTTTCATTCGAGCCAGCGGGTACATCAACCTGGCTGTCTAAAGATAGTACGCCACGCAGCCTGTAATCAAATTATTAATATCATTGGAAAAGCGACTTGTTCAACGATCTTTGGATTACTTACCAAAGACCCGCCAGTCAGCTGCCAACACCGTGACGGCCTGGTGCCGTCAGATGCGCCCGCTACTGCGGTGCAGGACCGGGATAGGATTCCCGCAGCACTCGCTTGAGCACTTTCCCGTTCGCATTTCTTGGGATCACATCTGTAAACACGACCCCTTTTGGCAATTTAAAGCGCGCGAGTTTTCCATCGCAAAATTCCAAGATCGCCTCGGCTGAGACCTCCTTTGATGTGGGCACAACAATCGCAAAAGGACTCTCGCCCCACTTCTGACTGGGCTGGCCAATCACCGCCACTTCAACCACGTCACTATGACTTAAAATAACGTTTTCGATTTCGGCAGGATAAACGTTTTCGCCGCCTGAGATGATCATGTCTTTGATCCGATCCTGAATATAGACAAAGCCTTCTTCATCAATGGACGCCACATCGCCTGTACGCAACCAACCATCCTGAGTAATGGTGTCGGCTGTCGCCTCGGGCCGATGCCAATACTGAAGCATAATGTGCCCACCCTTTACCCAAACTTCCCCCTGCACGCCTGGGTCACAGTCAGAGCCCGCGTCGTCAACGACACGCACTTCAGTGTGAAAAAAAGCTTTGCCAGTTGAACCAATCTTTTGCAAAGCATTCTCGGCACTAATGACGCAGGCAGGCCCGCAGGTTTCGGTGAGACCGTAGATTTGATGGATTTCAATGCCCAACTTTGAATATTGTTCAATTAAGCTCACGGGGAGCGGCGACGCGCCACTTTGAATCCATCGCAGGTGATCGAATTTAAACTGATCACGGGGGATCTGAATCATAAAATTAAGCATCGCGGGCACCAATAATGACACGCCGATCGCCTCGTCCTGAATCAATTTCCAGGCGGACATTGGATCGAACTCGCGCATGACGACACTGGTTGCACCACGATAAATATTCAAAGCAACCGGCGTTAACGCGCCAACATGGAACAAGGGTAACGCTACCAAATAACGATCGCCATCGCGCAAGTCGCAGCTGGCCTCGAAGGTCAAAAGCGCCCAAAAAGACGTCGTATGCGAGTGCACCACCCCTTTCGGTAATCCCGTCGTGCCGGAGGTGTACATGATATACAAAAGGTCATCGCCACTGGCGGTCACCTCAGGTTCAGACGTATTCCCCTGGGCGCACAAAGCAGCATAATCTGTTGCAAAGTCCAAACACGCCCCAGCACTTGCCACTTCAAGCCAGTGTTGCACATCGGTCTTATCGCCGCGGCCCTGCAAATCCCCTATAACGGTTTGGAATTCTTGTCCATAGATCATGGTTTCAGCCCCGCTGTCCTTGATAATGAACTCAAGCTCATCCGCTACGAGACGCCAATTCAGCGGTACCACAACCCCGCCAATCTTTGCGATAGCGATAAATGCTTCAATAAACTCAACGCTATTCATCAAACACAGTGCGACCCGATCACCATGACCCACACCTAAAGCACGAAGCTGATGGCTGAGCCGATTGGACCGCACATTCAGTTCCGAGAAGGTGAACCTAGCTCCACTCGCAGCATCAACATAGGCCTCTCGATCCGGGCTAATATCCGCACGGCGGGTTAGGAAAGATCCGATATTCACATTCATTCAACGCGCCCCTAGGTCTTTGTTATCAGCTCGGCGTGAGCCTACTTTAAACGTCTATCATGCCGTAAGCATGGCCGCATAACATACAATCAGCTCACGATACTTCTTGATATTAACTCTTTCATAATTTCGCTGGTGCCACCATAAATTCTTTGAATCCTAGCATCCAAGTACGCTCGCGAAATCGGATATTCCGTCATATAACCATAACCGCCAAACATCTGAACGCACTGGTCTGCAACACGCCCCTGCATTTCGCTCGCAGCCAGTTTCAGCATCGAGGCTTCCGCGCTGGTGAGTTCGCCTGCAATAAATTGCGCCGTGTACTTTTCAGCCATAGCCCGGCAGAGCTCGATATCCGTTTTCATCTCAGCCAATTTGTAGCGAGAATTCTGGAAACCCGCAACCGCTTGCCCGAAGGCCTGACGCTCGGTGATGTACGCGACCGTTAAATCGAAAGCCCCTTGGGCCGCCCCGACGCAGCCAACACCGAGAATCAATCGCTCCCGTGGAAGCTCCTTCATCATATTGACGAACCCTTGACCTTCACCACCGAGAATATCCGCTGTGGTTACAATCAAATCATCAAAAAACAGCTCTGAGGTATCCCCACTATGCAGACCCATCTTGTCTAGATTTCGACCCCGATTGAATCCAGTTGACGCGCAGTCGACTGTGAACAACGTCATGCCTTTGGCACCTTGGTTTGGATCTGTTTTGGTTGCCAACACAATAAGATCACAATGTTGGCCATTGGTAATGAACGTTTTTTGGCCATTAATCTTGAACTGATCTCCGTCGCGGGCTGCATGCGTTTTGATCCGCTGCAGGTCACTACCTGCACTGGGCTCGGTCATGCCAATCGCACCAACAATTTCGCCCGAGACCATGCCCGGCAGATATTTTTCTTTCTGAGCCTCGCTGCCAAGGTTCAAAATGTAGGGCGCAACAATATCTGAGTGCACCGATAGGCCACTCGCAAGCGCGCCAAATCCAAATTTCGAAACCTCGTCAACAACCAAACAGCTTAGCTCAAACGATACGCCATAGCCCCCATAGGCCTCAGGCACATCCACACACAAAAAACCCTGCTCACCGAAGCGGCGCCAAAGCGCTCTGGGCCAAATACCCTCTTTTTCCCAGTCATCGTAATGCGGCGCGACCTCATCCTTTAAGAAGCGCTGAAGATTATCAACGAATAGGCGCTTTTCTTGAGGATCTAAACTAACAGGCTGATTCATAAAGTCGCTCGATCAAATAGTTGGCGCATATTATAAGCTGGTCCACACGACATCGTCGAATCTCGACGAAATGTGGTTTTATGACGCAATAATGACCACGCTTTTACAGGTTGTCTAAGTTGACTCGGGCGCGCAAAATGTCAGATCGAGCGTGGAATCCGTCTTAAAGTATTATCGGAACACATCCAAAAAAGAGACCGCCTATGCCCCATATTGACATGACCAAACCTGCCAGCGGGAGTCGACTCATCCAAGCTGCAGGACATTCGGTTTTAGTTGGACAGCCGCCGGAAGTGCTCAAAGGTTTGAAACTTTCTGGCTGTGAACATTTTGATGGCGTGCTGCTGATTGATACCCGAGAGCGCGACGGCTCGCTCATGAACCATGTCGAATTTTTGCTCTATCATTTCTTATTTAACCTTGGTGGATACGCAAGAGGCGAGAAGCTCCTGCTCATTGGCGATATACAGGCGATAAAACAAGCCAAACGGCTTTTGAAAATCACTTTGCTTGGCCCTGATCCAGAGCAATTTGAGCGGTGGGGTAGCGAACCGATCCTGGCAAAAGAGTGGCTTGGTATCGCTGAAGATGCCGCGTTACGCAGCCCAGACCAAACAATTTTAACGGTCGATGACTTCTTCACGACGCATACCTTTGCTGACGATCAAGTCCAAATTGGTGATCTATTGATCGAGCACACCGGGTTTGATCAATATCGCTTTTCGGATGGTCGCGAGAGCCAAGATCTCGACCTCGGCCAAGACACCTTGATTCGGCCAAGCTATCCAACCCAAAAAGATTATCAATCTGCCGGCCTTTCAAAATTCTCATTGGAAGTCTTGGGCGGCGCCTCCGGCTTTTCCCCAAACGAGCCTTGTACAGGCCTTGCCCTTTGTCACAATGGTGACTACCTCCTGATCGACGCCATTCCTTTTCTGGATGAGCATTTGTTGGCGCGGGGAATATCAAAGAATCAAATTTCTGCCTGTTTTTTAACCCACATCCATGACGATCACTGCGCCCTCTTCCCGCTAATGCAAGCCCATCGCGTTATCGATATCATCACAACGATTGAAATTTTTGAGATGGCGATTGAAAAACTTGCCTTAGGATTAGGCTGGCAGGACACCGTTATCCGAGAACACTTTCACCATATTCCAATTGATCCCGATCACGCCATTAATCACTTTGGCTTGATCATCAAAGCGCATCACACCGTTCATAGCATTCCGACCATTGGTGCGACCTTTACCGTTCGCGACGGTCAGCAGACAAACCAGATTTGCGTCGTGGGCGATAATCATGCGCTGAAAAAGGTCCAATCTTTACACCAAGCCGGCATTGTCCGCTCAGAGACGCTCGAACCGTTACGAGCGCTGTATCAAACCCGGTTTAACCTACTGATTGCCGATGGCGGCGCAGGCGCGCTACATGGTGATCCTGCAGAGTTCACGACATCTCCCGCCGAGCGCATTGTCTTCGTGCATATTGATGAGCTACCGGCCGAATTTGCAGCAACATTTTCGGTCGCAAGTGCAGGCAAGCGCTACAACTTAATCGATGGCGATCTGTCGTTGTACGCGGCACTGATTCATCACTATTTAAAAATTTGGATTGGGGATGCCGGCCCAAATCGCTGGCTTCGAAGCTTGGTCACGAATGCCGCCATTAAAAATTATAATCAAGATGATGTTGTCCTTGTTCAGGGCCAAGAATCTAAAGGGTATGTATATCTCATCCTGACGGGCTACTGCTCGGTGGTGCACCACGACGGTCATGACATAAAGACCGTCGCCACACTGCAAGCGGGAGATTTATTGGGCGAAATGGCGGCGCTCACCGAGCTCGGCGCACGAAATGCCTCGATCGTAGCTTTAACGCCCGTGACGGTGTGTCGCTTCTCTGAAGATGCCTTTACCGCGTTATCGAATGATCCTAAGCTCAGAGCGCAACTAAATAAGCGATGGCAGTTACGTCCCATCATCAAGAATCTCACCTTCTTCAAAACCTTAAACGCCACCGTCAAAGAGCAAATCAGCGCGATTTCTGAACTCGTTGAATACCCATCGGGAGCGAGTATCATTTTGGACAAAGATCATCTCTACTTCAAAGTTGACGGTGCGTTGAGTGGGGATAATCCTCTGATTGCCTCCAGCGAGACACTGGGCTGGCAGCCTTTTCGAGAAGCCATTTTAGGCGAGGCGATTGCCGAAACGTTGGTCAAGCTATTGGTCATTCGCCGAGATGATTTCGAAATGACAAGACGCGCGACACCTCAGCTCAACTATCAGTTACGCAAACTGACTGAACAACAATCGGCTGAACCCATTTCCTGGGCCCTTTCGATATAAGCCCCCCAAAGAACTAACACCATGAAGGTGACCGCGGTGTCTGACTAAACTTAAGTGTTGTCCAAAAAATGTTGATCCGCCGCCAAGCGACTTCGGATTTGATCAAGTTGGCGCAACCGTTCAGCCTCGTCCCATCCCAGCATCTCCGCCATTAACTCGCTGATTCGCTCAACCCCACGCACACTCAAATCAGGCTCGTAGAGCGGCGTTCGCAACCGGCGGTACACAACGTCCTCCATAGTTTGAGCATATTCTTGCGTGACCGCCCAATAGACCTGACCCAATATCATTTTTGCGCCCGGGGCGATCAATTCGCGACCACTGGCAAGTACCGCCTGCGCTTCGTCGCCATAACGACGAACCAAGCGTTTCAAAATTTGGGCATCGACATTTTCAGAATCGAGCAGCGACGTGAGTAAGCCCTCAGGCGGTTGAGGCTGACTGGCGCCCGGAAACCATTTCAAGGCGGAAGGGATCCGATCCCGAAAGACTGGGTGCTGCTGAACCACCTGTTGGACAACCAACTCGGCCATTTTTAAGTAACCAGTTAATTTACCACCAGCAATCGTAATCAAGCCCTTTCGGCTCACCCACACTTCATCTTTACGTGAAATCTCTGTCGTTGCCTTACCCGATTGCGCAATTAACGGGCGAAGACCCGCCCAACTGCTGAGGACCTGAGGCGGCTGCAGGCCTAATTTAAAGTGAGCATTCACAACGCCAAGTAAATACTGCACTTCATGATCAAGAACCGGCGGCCAGGTCAAATCCGATCCCTCATAGATCGAATCAGTTGTCCCGACATAAACGATCTCATCGGCTGGAATCGCGAAAACAGGCCGTCCGTCATCCGCAACCAAAAGGCAGCATTGATTGATCCTTAGATCTGATCGCGCAAGGACAACATGCACGCCCTTGCTGAGGATCAAGGACTTCAGCGCAGGTTCATCCATTGCTAAAACCTTTGGCACCCAAGGGCCCGCCGCATTCACAACACAGGCAGCTTTGACCGCAATCGGATTTTTTGAACCTCGATGACGGATCGTCACGCCGGCCACACGGCCATCTTCTTCGAGCAAACTCTCTACCGGGGTATAGTTCAATGCAACCCCGTCCAGCGCGCAGCCTGCCCGAACATTTGCTAGGACCAGTCGGGCATCATCGGTTAGGTATTCTCGATACAGAATCCCATACGGATATCGCTTGCGGTCCAAGGAAGGCTCTATCGCTGCAAGCGCTTTACCCCAAATCAGGCGGTGTCGGTCTTCCCGCCGAACCTGTCCCAGAAATTCGTAGAGACGAACCCCAATCAAATATTTTAAACAAGTGAACCAATTCGGGGCGACCAGTAGCAAATCGATGGGCTCAGCAAGATGGGGCGCAAGCTTTAGCACGCGCAAACGCTCACGAGCCCCCTCTCGAACCAAAGCCCATTCACCATTTTGAAGATATCGGATTCCGCCATGGATAAGCTTTGTCGATCGACTCGAGGTCCCGCTGGCGAAATCCTTGGCTTCAACCAATAACGCTTTTAACCCTTGAAGTCCTGCTTGCCGAAAAACACCCGCACCGGTAATACCGCCGCCAATGATAATGACATCAAACGCTGTCTCGCCGAGGGTTTCGACGCTGGATGAATCCTGCATGGTACTAAACCTATTCCTTGGCTATTCTAAAGTGATGACCACGACTATTGAATTTGCAGACCTACCGCAGTTATCTCAGATCAGTGACCTTGCGCACGCGATCTGGCGAGATTATTACCTTGGGATTATTTCCGGACCACAAATCGAATTCATGCTGATGACAGATTATAGCCTTGATCAATTAGAAAAAGATCGAGCAGCCGGTACAAACTTCCTAATCCTCAAAGAAAACACCCAACTCATCGGATTTGCGGCCTTTCGCACCTTGAATCCGTCCGCAGTAAAACTCGACAAGCTCTACCTTGCGCGCCAACACCATGGCAAAGGGTTCGGGCAGCGTTTACTGCTGCACATAGAACAGTTGGCAACAGGATGCGGAGCAACCACCGCCTTTCTAAACGTCAACAAACACAATGTCCGCGCCATTACCGCCTATCGTCGCGCGGGCTACAGCCATCATCGATCGATCCTTGCGCCGATCGGCCATGGTTTTTTTGTCGACGATTACGTGCTCCAAAAACAGCTTACATCGACTTAAATCTACTCGGCCAAGCGGGCCAAAGCGCTGAATCGACTTTAACCTTTCAACAAAATTAGGAGACCAACAATGGATGACTTTAAGGATAAAGTGGTTGTCGTGACGGGCGCGGGCGGAGGGTTGGGTCGCGCGCACGCCCTTGAATTTGCACGACGGGGTGCACGCCTGGTCATCAATGATCTCGGCGGCACCGCAGACGGCGCGGGACAAAGTGACATGGCCGATCAGGTGGTGGCAGAAATAAAAGCCTTGGGCGGGGTCGCGATTGCCAACAAAGCCTCCGTTGCCGATCGTGCTGGCGCCCAAAGCATCATCGATGATGCCGTATCCGAATATGGCACGCTCGATATTTTGATCAACAACGCCGGAATTCTACGCGATAAGTCTTTCAAGAACATGTCGTTAGATGACTGGGATATCGTCATTAATGTTCACCTAAACGGTACCGCGTACGTAACCCATGCCGCCTGGCCGATCCTGTATGAGAAAAACTATGGCCGGATCGTGCTCACCAGTTCGACATCGGGTATTTTTGGCAACTTCGGTCAAGGTAATTATGGTGCTGCGAAAATGGGCATGGTCGGATTGATGAATGTCTTGGCGCTCGAGGGCGCGTCCCACAACATCCGAATCAATACACTAGCCCCAGCGGCCGCGACTCGGCTCACCAACACCATACCCGGTAGAGACGAAAATATAGACCAGCCTGATCCAGAAAGAGCACCCCACCTCGTCACACCGGCTGTTTTATACATGTGTCGCGAGGACGCGCCAACCGGCAAAATTTTTCAAGCCGGCAATGGTCGGTTCAGCATGGCCGCGCTATACAGTAATGCCGGGGTGAACCAAGGTGCCGACGCTGACTTTGAATCCTTTTTAGAGGCTGAGGCCCAAATACTTGATTTAAGCAACGCTCAGGAGGGCTGGTGGCGCAGGCGTGGGAAAAGCCCAAACTAAGCATTTTGAAGCTCTCAGATTGCGCTCTCCGATTGCATCGAAGGGCCTGGGTGCAACATCAAAAGCATTAGAGGTGCAGGGTGTGCTCAATACTGGGCAATTGGTCTCGATGATCATGGCTGACATACAGGACGGTCGTTTGATTGCCCTGAATCAATTTTTCGATAAGGGCCAGCACTAGCCCTCGGTTAAAGACATCGAGCCCCAAGCAAGGTTCGTCGAGTATCAGCAGTGCGGGTTGCTTGACCAACGCCCGCGCGATCAGAAGTAAGCGTTGATTGCCAAAACTTTGCTGGCCGAAAGGTTGCTGCCGCGCCTCGGTTAAACCCATCAAGGCAAGCCAGGCGTCCGCAGCCGACTTTTGCGGTTTAGTTGGCCGCTGGTAAACGCCTACACTATCAAAAAAACCGGAGATAATGACACTCTCCACGGTGCCGCTGACGCGATAGGCTAAGTGCAAGGCAGAGGACACATAACCAATGTATTGCTTGATCTGCCAAATGCTCTCACCACTGCCTCGCTTGAAGCCAAAAACGGTCAAATCATTGGTATAGCAATGGGGACTGTCACCCGTGATCAGACTGAGCAAGGTAGTTTTACCGGAACCATTAGCACCAGACACTTGCCAGTGAACACCCGGGTCAATCCGCCAATTGAGCCCCTGAAAAAGTTTTCGATCCTCAAAGCGGACACAGACATTACGCATCTCAACCAGTGCCTGCTCAGCGGAAAGCGCTGGCGCAGAGCTGGGCAAGGGGGCCGGCAAGGCCTGCGCATCATTGGACAAAACAACCATTTGATGAAGCCAAGACCTTGCAGCCGCCGGGTCCATAGGGCCCTGATAATCCATACGAGAATCTGATAGGTACGCAACATGATCAACCCAATCAGGTAATGCCGCCCAATCATTTAGCACCAATAGTACTGTTTTGCTGCCGACAAAATCAGCCAAGCAACCTAGCGCCAACGCTCGACTAACAGCATCTAGTCCGGCCAAGGGCTCATCTAAAATAAGCATCGGGCGCTCGGACGCTAAGGCTCGGACAAAAAGTATTTTTTTAGTTTCACCCGTTGAGAGCTGACGAAACCGCTGGCTTAATAAAGGCTGGAGTTGGAAGCGGCTGATGAGTTCGGTCAAAACCTCGTCAACCGGATTGAGTTCACGGAGTAGATCGGCAACAGACGTGCCCTCTAATTTATCATCCGCACCATCATGTTGAGCCCGCTCTCGGTCTATGAGCGCGAGGTGTGCCGCGGCTGAAACCACAACCGCATCTTGGGGAACCCCGAAAGATTCGCCTGACAGTGCTCGACCACCTCTTTCGATGAGCCCCAGTAAGACTGACTTTCCTGAACCATTGCGACCGGCTAAAAACCATTTCTGGCCACTTTCAATTTGCCAGCTAATTGGCCCGAAGGTACCCGTTTCAGAAATGGTAAAGGTCGCTTGATCGAGCATCACAAGCTGGCTCATGCAGGCCTCGTCCAGCTGGAGAAATCAGTCAAAATTGACCCTTTAAACGATGGCTTTCATCGCCGTCATATAGCCCCGAAGCGTTTGACCGATGGCCTCCACGGGATGACTCCGGATCTCTTGGTTCACCGCAATCAACACCTGGTTATCCACGCCCACGTCGTTCAAACCTAAGCCCCGGCCAATCACATCGGTATCGAGGTCCGTCATGAAATCAGCGAGCAATGGCAAACAAGCATGGTTGTATAAATAACAACCGTATTCGGCGGTATCCGAAATAGTGCTGTTCATTTCGAAAAGTTTTTTACGCGCAATGGTATTGGCGATTAACGGCACCTCATGCAGGCTTTCGTAATAAGCCGATTCTGCTTTAATGCCGGCAGCGGTCATCGTCTCGAAAGCGAGTTCAACCCCCGCCTTAACCATAGCAACCATCAAAATGCCTTGATCAAAATAGGTTTGCTCAAGAAAATCTACATCGGTGACCGCCGTTGTTTCAAACGCGCTCTGGCTGGTTTCGTGACGCCAACCTAACAGTTTTGCATCGTCATCCTGCCAATCCCTCATCATGCCGCCGCTAAAATCGCCGGTCATGATGTCATCCATATGTTTTTCGTACAGAGGACGCATGATCTGCTTCATCTCGTCCGAAAGATCGAACGCGCGCAGTTTGGCAGGATTGGACAGCCGGTCCATCATGTTGGTGATACCACCATGCTTGAGGGCTTCGGTAATGGTCTCCCAGCCATACTGAACCAACTTCGAGGCATACGCGGGCTCAATGCCTTTATCGACCATCTTGTCAAAGCAAAGCAGAGAACCGGTTTGCAGCATGCCACAAAGAATCGTCTGCTCACCCATAAGATCGGATTTCACTTCAGCAACGAAGGAGCTCATCAAGACCCCCGCACGATGACCGCCAGTGCCAGCAGCATAAGCCTTGGCAATGGCCAGGCCTTCCCCGCGAGGATCATTGTCAGCATGCACCGCGATTAAGGTGGGCACGCCAAAACCGCGCTTGTATTCTTCTCGAACCTCGGTGCCAGGACATTTCGGCGCCACCATAACAACCGTTAGATCAGACCGTATCTTCTGGCCTTCTTCAACAATATTAAAGCCGTGGGAATAAGCTAAACAGGCATTGGCTTTCATCAAAGGCTCAACATCCGCCACCACGGAACTGTGTTGCTTGTCCGGCGTCAAATTCAACACCAAATCCGCCGTCGGGATCATTTCCTGGTAGTTACCAACTCGAAAACCGTTACCTTCTGCATTCAAGAAAGACTGGCGCTTTTCGTCAATCGCCGATTGCCGCAAGGTATACGACACATCAAGGCCGCTATCGCGGAGGTTTAGGCCTTGATTCAAGCCTTGAGAGCCACAACCGATCACCACGATCTTTTTGCCACGCAAATGATCGACGCCGCCTTCAAACTCGGACCCGTTCATGAACTCACACTGACCCAATTGCGCCAATTGCGCTCGCAAAGACAGAGAATTGAAATAATTGGCCACGTCGCGCCCCTTGAAAAAAGCCTAACTCTAAGGGAAAACGGTCTTAAAATAAATTACTTCATCGACTTTGTTCAACCGTTATGCGGTTCCTATGAAGTAGGACCCGCCCTCAAAACGCGCTCGCTGCGACTTTTTTAGTCGAATGGGCGGGTTAAGCGGGCGTGATCATTACAACTGACGTCCTGATCACCACCAAATAAGGGCAATCCGAAACACCGCCCAATGCACGCACTTGCACTCATTGATGCGCCTGCAGCGCCTCGCCCTCAATGGTAATTCTATGCATCCTCCGAGCCTGCCCTGGATAGTCATTCTGGGCAAAATGCCACGTGGCCCGATTATCCCAAAACGCAATGGTCCCGGTTCGCCAATCCACCACTTCGACCTGGTCTTCGACCACCGCCGATTGATAAAGGTAGTTTAGTAAGGGCGCAGACTCTTCTTGGGTCCAGCCCTCAAACCGGATTGTAAAGCCCGGGTTGACATACAAAACGGGGCGCCCGCTCAAAGGATGCCGGACCACAACAGGATGAATGGGGTCGGGCAAGGCATCGGCCAGATCTGGCCGACTCATCCTTTTCTGGCTAATATTTGTTTGCATGTACTCCGACTTGTTGCCAAAAACATGCTTGGCAGAATGCACTGCGTTCAAGGTCAGCAAGAGCGTTTTCAGGCCATCCGACAGCTGGTCGAAGGCGCGGTACATGCTCGCGAACCAAGTATCCCCGCCGGTTTCCGGCAACGTCCGCGCAACCAATATCGAGCCAAGGGCTGGAACCTGGTCATAGGAATGATCGGTATGCCAGTCACCACCAATATTCTGAATTTGATCCGGGGCTTTATCAACCAAAGCGATTTGTGGGTGATCGGCATGGGCTTTAAAAAATCGATTGGTATTAATCTGACCCCAACGCTCGGCGAGGTCGACATGGTCGGTCTCTACCAAATCTTGATCTCTAAAGATCAAAAGTCCATGTTGCGCAAAGGCGGCTTTGAGTTGCGCATCCTGCGCATCGGTTAGGCCTTTTACGTCCACCTCGGTAACTTCAGCACCGACCGCGCTCAACGGTGTAATCTTCACAAACTTAGCTCCTATTTGAATTTGACATTTTTTGCCAATCAACGATGGCGCCTCATACTGCCTAGCCTCGAAACCGGGATCAAACTTTCCCCTAGCATTGAAGGGATAACTCAAAAATCTGTGCCGAAAACCCGCACCTCACAACGATCAAGCCATGAACGCTTACGCGCTGGCAACGCTGTCCTTTCACTGACTCAAGCGCCCTTCCGCGGCCGTGACTTCAAGCCCAAAACGGATTTGACGGGACGGACGTTGGTCTGCGTCCAAAGCCCATATTATCGCTCAGCCCCAGGTGAGTGCTAACAAACTATTTGACGCTATCTCAATCAGTGCGTTACTCAAGACCATTGCCACGGATCATTTGCTTGATCTCATCGACGTAGTCCTGCCCCCGTTCAGAATAACGCATCAAGCCCTCTGCCATAACGTCGCCAGTAACCGCTTGACCCGCTAATTGAAGGTCTTGCCGGCGCGACCGAAGCGAGGCATAGGCCGGGTGCGAATTCAGTGTGAGCAAATAGTAAGCAACCCCAGCACGAACCGAATCAAAGGCTGCGACTTGGTGGGTTGATTCCGCACTGGCTTGTCGAGGTTTCACACCGCAGCCTTTGGTAAAGCACCAAAGGCCAAAAAAATTTCGATAGTCTCGCGCGAACCGTGAAGTACCCCAAGCTGATTCGTTCGCGGCTTGCGCCAAAGCTAATCCTTCCGGCACGACATCGACCCGAGACAATAGATCTTTTAAAGCCTCATTGTCAGACAAGACGTCTCGATTGGGAACTCGATATTTCTTAGCCAGCATTCTGATTTGCCGAACCTCAAAATCAGTATAATCTGCCGCCATGGCGGTTGCCTTAATGTCCAAAAGAGTCTGGCGCTCCGCCAGAATTAAACTGTTTTCTATTCGAATGCTTGGTCTGACAAAATCAAAAAAGGCCTGCTTTTTTTCTTCAACCAGGGCGTAAGCGGCAAAGTCAGGCACAACTTCTGGCGACACAGACCTTGGCCAGAAATTAATCGCCAGCAAGACAAAAACCAACAGAAAACCAGCCAGCATTACCGATTTGACGTCCAGAGTCCGCTTCAAGGTAATCCCTCCATGCCGAGTCGCTCTTTTAATTGACGTTTGATTTCTTGGTGCCGACGCTCATCAATGCGGTAACCGAGATACATCAAAACTCCGAAAACGGTGAATACGGAAGTCGCGGGCCCCGCGATAAAGCCCAATAACCAAACCGTGTCCTCCGGAACCGACCCCATCGAAGCGCCTCGAGGAAATGCAATCAAATCGAGGAGCGTGCCACCAAACACGAGCCCCATCGAACTGGTCGCTTTAACCGCGAACGATCGCGCCGAGAAAATCACGCCTTCCCGACGAAAGCCCGTGTCCAGTTCATGCTCATCCGCAATATCCGCAAACATCGAATTCAGGGTGGCAAAGATAATAGGCGCCAGTACCGCCGTCACCAACCCGCTCAAAATTAACACTACCAGCAAGCTTTGACTGCCTTGCGCAGGAAACCAAGAGACCCCGGAAAGCGACAGCACAATCGGGATATTGATATTCAGAATAACCAGTAAAGCAGACACAATGAGTGTTCGCTTTTTATCCAGCCATCGGGTCATCATCGGCAGCAGCGATAATGACAGAAACAGACCAACAAGCTGGGCCAATGGAATCCAGCGCAATTGCTCGGTTGTTAATCCCCAAAAGTGGAAGCCCATAAAAGGATTGAAAACGCCCTCAACCGACAAGACCAGTGTGCTAAGCATCATCCCAAAAAATATGGCTCGGAAAGATCGATTATTAAACGCTTCTCGGAATTCTTGAATTAACGCCGATAACCGCATCATTTGGCGGGCATCCTGATCGACCCGCTGAACCAAGCGCGGAATCTCTCGGCGAGTCCCAATGACGCAGACAATAATCGCAAAGATCATCAAACCGGCAGCCATTAAAGACCAAGGTTCATACGCGGCTTTATTGAGCAATGCAGGGTTAAAGGCGTCCGTTGTTGGGAAAAACAAGGTGTAAGAGACGGGCACAAATAGCGCCCCACCCAAAAACCCAAAAAAAGTGCTCATGGCGTATAACGTTGAGCGCTGGTGATAGTCCTCTGCCAACTCAGCGCCTAAGGCCAGGTGGGGCACATGATAAAGCGTTAAAGCAGCCCGAACCAAGATTGCGAAACCCAGTAACCAGATAAAGTGCGCCCAATCAGACGTCATACTGGGTGGGTTAAACAAACAATAAAAGCTCAGCCCCAACGGTAGGGCGGCCATTAATATTAGGGGATGGCGGCGCCCATACCGGGTCCGTAACTTATCCGAAAAAGAGCCTACTAAAGGATCTGAAATCGCATCAAACAGCAGCGCGATCGCGAGCGCGATTGATGTTAGCGTTGCCGAAACCCCCAGCACTTGATTGTAATAAAACAATAGAAAAACATTAAACCCTGCGTTCTTAATAGCCTCTGCGAGTTGCCCGAAACCGAAGCTAAACATGACCGGGAAATTTAATCGATGGACCGTCATTGACTACCAAATTGCGCGAAGACAACCCAGTCTCCGACAAATTCAGTGTCAGCACAACGTCCATTAAGCTCCAGAGAGGAACTGATCGGGCGTGATGCGCCAGTCGCTCAGTGCTGCGCCAAAGCTTGGCGCAAGATCGCCCCAAATAATGGCCACCAACTTGGCGAGATTTCAGATTTTAAACAATCGAGCAGAATACGCCGCAGGGGCGCCTGAAGAACATGCTGGCACGGCCAGCGCAAAGGCCCAGCAGGCAAATCCCGATGCCACGGCAACCATGTCAGGACGATCACCCGACGAGCAATCGCTTGTCCTTGGGGCATCGACATTCTAAGTTCGTGATCAGGTTGCAAGACCTGAGATCAGAATCACCAAAATAACACAGGGCAACGGGTATTTGAGCAGCCCGTACCAAAGTCGAAACTGCCAGGCGCGCGGGAAGACCACCTCCGCCGCAAGCTGATCCCGTTTAAGAACCCAACCAGCGAAAACGGCAATCAATAATCCTCCGACAGGTAATAGCAATTGATTGGATATAAAATCGATCAAACCGTTTAAATCGCGGCCCCAAATTTGAAGACTCGACCAGGCGCTGTAGGTCAAAATACTCACCAGCGATACGAAAATAAGAGACAGCACCATCAAACACGTGCTTTTCAAACGACTCATGCCCGTTAACCGCGCAAGCGTCGCCACTAGCGGTTCCACAAACCCGACCATCGAGGTCATCGCTGCAACCGACAGCAGCAAGAAAAACAGGCCACCGACCAACGCACCCAAGGGCAGCTGGCCAAAAGCAATGGGCAACACTTTAAAAATGAGCCCAACCCCCCCGGCCGGATCCAATCCGTACCGGAAGACCAAAGGGAAAATCATTAAACCGGCCAAAAGCGCGATGGCGGTATCGGCAACGATAATCAAGAATCCATAACGCACAATGGACTGCCCGGGCGGCAGATAGGCGCCAAAAATCATGAGTCCGGCCATGGCAACGCCGATTGAAAAGAAGGCTTGTCCAATGGCCGCCAAAAAGACTTGCGGCGTGATCTTTGAAAAATCTGCTTGGAACAGATAGTCCCAACCCACCCAAAAACTTGGGTGAAACGCGTTATACACGACCAGCCCAACCATTAGTAAAAACAGCAGTGGCATGAGCACCCGAACAGCGCGTTCGATGCCCTTTTGAACACCGCCTGAAATGATGATGCCAGTCAGGATCATCGCGAGCGCCATCCACAAAAACATGGTCAAAGGGCTGGCGAGCAGTGCCTCGAAATATGCATTGGACGTGTTCTGATCGATCGCTGAGAAAGCGCCACTGGATGCCGACCAAAGGTAGTAAAGCACCCAGCCCGCAACCGTTGCATAGGTCGCCATAATTAAAAATGCGGTCAACAGATTCAAACCGCCCACCCATCGCCAGAGTGGCGCCGCGCCAGAGGCTTTGGCAAGTCTGCCGAAGGTCTGAAGCGGATCCCCTTGCCCCCGTCGACCGAGGGCAATCTCAGACATGACAATCGGCAGTCCAATAATGAGCACACAGGCGAGGTACACCAAGACAAACGCTGCACCGCCGTTTTCCCCAGTGATATAGGGAAACCGCCAGATATTACCGAGACCAACCGCAAAGCCAACCGCCGCCATTAAAAAACCTAAGGGCGTTTTAAATGTTTCTTGTTTGATAAACCTAATCCCCGCTAATTAAGTGATTGATTGAGAGCCGCTCGCAGCAACCTCTGGTTTTTAAATGCCAGACGCTTTTATCGATGCGCTGGGACATGACGCATCAGCACTATCGTTAAGACGAGTGATCAGGTCTGCTTGAATTCATTGCGGGCTCAACGAGCCTGCACCCTTTCTGGCCAAACATCGTACAATTGACGCGCCCTGCAAGGACAGGTTAACCCGGCGCACATTGATGTCAACCGACGCGCCAAAGCAAGCCATACCAAAAGCTAAAAGACCTGATTTCTTCAACAGTCGGCCCAATTAACTCATTAAAGAGGCGTAACGCACATGTTCCGAATTATTATTTTCTCCGCGGCGAACCTTGGTATTTTGCTGGTTATGGGCGTTTTGTTTCAGCTCATTGGCCTCGATATCTGGCTCGTACAAAGCGGCACTGGTGTTAACACCGCGGGCGTATTGGCATTTGCGGCCTGCCTTGGTTTCGGAGGCGCCTTTATCTCGCTCGCCTTATCAAAATTTATGGCGAAACGCGGCATGGGCGTTCAATTGATTACCACGCCTGGAACCGCTCAGGAGCGCTGGTTGATTGATACTGTCCACCGCCAGGCGAAAAAGGTTGGGATCACAGCACCAGAAGTTGGCATCTTTCAACAACCACAACCCAATGCATTTGCAACGGGCATGACCCGCAACCGCTCGCTGGTGGCCGTCTCGACCGGTCTTCTTAACACCATGAGCCAAGATGAGGTTGAAGCCGTTTTGGGGCATGAGGTCGCGCACGTCGCCAATGGCGATATGATCACCATGGCACTGCTGCAAGGTCTCCTCAATACTTTCGTCATTTTCTTATCTCGCCTCGCTGGCTTTTTTGTTGATAAGTTCATTTTCAAGAACCAGCGCGGTTTTGGCATCGGTTATTTCGTTACCTCAATTATTGCGCAGATTTTTCTGTCGTGCGTTGCAACCGTGATTGCGCTTTGGTTTTCACGACGACGGGAGTTCAGGGCCGATGAAGGGGGCGCCCGTTTAGCCGGCAAACAAAAAATGATCAGTGCTTTGAAAAAACTTCAGCAGGTTCAAGAGCCACAAGATTTACCAGGCGAATTTGCAGCCTTTGGGATCTCAGGGTCTCGGAGCGGGATCAGCCAACTCTTCCTCAGTCACCCGCCGCTTGAGCAACGCATCGAGACGTTACAACGCGCCCAGATCCTCTGAAGCAATCCTTTATTGAGCCTAGAGGCAGACTTGGGTAGGGTTACGGCACTTAAAAATCATCGAGCGACGCCCTATGCCTGAAGCCAGCGACATTACTGATATCCGCCACGCGGTCAGACAACTCTGTGCCAAATTCGGCGAATCCTATTGGCTCGATCTAGATCGTGACCGAGGCTACCCCACGGAATTCGTTCAAGCCCTCACCGACAGCGGATTCCTCACCGTTTTGATCCCGGAGGCCTATGGCGGGTCCGGACTTGGCGTATATGAGGCATCCATCATCATGGAGGAAGTCTGTCGGTCCGGGGCTCATGCGGGCGCGTGTCATGCGCAGATGTACGTCATGGGTTCAGTGTTGAGGCATGGCAGTGAAGCACAAAAACAGCATTATTTACCGAAAATTGCGGCTGGTGAATTGCGGCTGCAAAGCTTTGGGGTCACTGAGCCGACAACCGGCACCGATACCACGAGCTTAAAAACGACCGCCAGACTGGATGGCGATCATTATGTGGTCAATGGGCAGAAGGTCTGGATTAGCCGAATTGAGCATTCAGATTTAATGGTGCTCCTTGCGCGTACGACCCCGAAAGAGGAAACCAACAAAAAGACTGAAGGTTTATCCGCCTTTATCGTTGATGTCGGTAAAGCCGTCGGTAATGGCCTCGAGATCCGGCCCATTGATTCCATGATCAATCACCATTCCTGCGAATTGTTCTTTGATGATTTAAAGATCCCGCGCGAAAACCTCCTCGGTGTTGAGGGCCAAGGCTTCAAAGTCATTCTCGATGGTATGAATGCAGAACGCATTTTAATTGCTGCAGAATGTGTCGGCGATGGCCGATACTTCATTGATAAAGCAAGCCGCTATGCGACCGACCGGGTGGTCTTCGATCGACCAATTGGCCAAAACCAAGGTGTGCAGTTCCCAATTGCACGGTGTTACACAGAGGTTGAAGCTGCGTGGTTAATGGTCGAGAAGGCGGCACACCTTTTTGACGCTGGCGAGGCTTGCGGCGCTGAAGCTAATATGGCGAAAATGCTGGCGTCGGAGGCGTCTTGGCGAGCGGGGGATGTCTGTATGCAAACCCACGGCGGCTTTGCCTTTGCAAAGGAATACCATATCGAACGCAAGTTTCGAGAAACCCGTCTTTACCAAATCGCGCCGATCTCAACCAATTTGATTTTGAGCTTCATCGGCGAGCATGTCCTGAAGATGCCGCGATCGTTTTAATCACTTTAAGCGTCTCTGGTATTGGCGTCTCTGACGTTGCGCCTCAAGTAAGGTGATCGCCAACACTGATTCGACCAAGTTTGAGCGGCGCAACATAGGTACCAAACATGACGCCGCCGGCATAACCGTTGTTACGCCGGCGATAGCGGCTCAAAGTCCGTAACGGCTCCTTACTGGCCAGATCAGTTGAACCCTCTGGTGCTTGATCAAAAGTCGTCACAGCGCACCGCTCACAAGCGGTCACGGCTTCAAAGGTCACACCACCGACGCTCAGCGCATCGAGATCGTCTTCGGCATAGGCCGGGAGTCCTGAGACCACAATATTGGCTCGAAATCGGTCCATAGGTACCGGCGCTTCCAGTCGCCGATTTAAATCATCAAGCGATGCTTGATTCGTTAACAGAAGCGGCGCGACATCCACCGTTTTTGATTGCACCGTGCCTTCAAGACGCGCAAATACCGGCAAGGGAATCGATATGGCCTCGCCTGCCGCCGCTTTAACCAAGCGCAACGGTTTGCCGAACATCTCAGTGAGCCAACGCGCAACGGGTTCTCCGAGATCAATAACCCCGATGGCTCTACCGATCAACGTCATCGGCTCTTTTTCTCGGGATTCGTCAAAGGGCACTTGAAAGGGCTTCCCGCCTCTGAAAGTCAGCGTTAACTGCCCTGCTTGCCAGGTTGCAGACAGATCTTTCAACGCGCGTAGACTTTTTTGACTTTGCGGCACCCCGCTGTCGGTCAAGACAAATTGTCGATCGCCCTCAAAACCCTCTATGCTAAAATTGGCCACATCAAGTGCTTGACCTCGACAACCCTTAATTGGATAAATCCATAAACTGTCAACGCGCATTACCAACCTCCTGTGAGCCAATCCACCAATTGATAAGATAGTCCACCATGAGCCAGAGCACCACGAATAATACCCGGATCACTATTTTGGAACGATTTCGTGGCCCGCCTACCTCGGGACATGGCGGCTACGTCAGCGGTCGATTTGCAGCCTTCGTCGATCTCAATGCTGACGAAAGTGCTGAAGTAACGCTGCGGTCGCCTATTCCACTCGATCAATCGATGTCGGTCTTGTTCGACCAAGATAGCCCGAGCAACTGCCGCATCCAAGACAACGATACATTGATTGCCGAAGTCCGGGCCGTGCAGCACCCCTTGGCGGTCCCCAACCCACCCGACTGGACTCAAACCCTAGCAGCAGAATCTAGATCCGCTGCATTGATGCCCAACATCAATCCGCTTTTACCAGGCCAGCAAGGTTTTCATCCGATCTGTTTTTGTTGTGGTCCCGAGCACGCTGAAGGGCTAAAAATTTTCGTCGCCCCGGTTGGTCGTCAAGTATCAGCCATCTGGGAAACTAAAACCGAATGGGGGGACGACGCAGGAAATCTCCCACATGCCTTCCTCTGGACCGCACTGGATTGCCCTGGACAGTATGCTTTTTTGGCAGAAGGTATTCGCACCGGCCTACTGGGCCGCATGACGGCCAAAGTAATCACCGCCCCAAGGGCCGGCAGCCAACTGCAAATCACCGCATGGACCATCGAAATCGCGGGTAAAAAGCACCTCGCGGGCTCTGCCTTATTCGACGATCAGCAAACCCTTTTGGCTTATGCCACAACTCTTTGGATTGGAAGACAACCCCTAAGGCTCTAGCCCACCTAAAGTAATCTAGGCCACTTGCATGGCGCGCCAAGCGGTTCGCCCCATCGAGACAGCCGACCGAGTAAAGAGCGCCAGCAAAAACACCGCGACGATAAGGTCTGGGTACGCCGAACCGGTCCAATACACTAAGACCGCGGTCACAATCACCCCAAAACCCTCCAACACATCATTACGGGAACATTCCCAAACCGACGCCATATTGACGTCATCTGAGCGATGAGGCGTCAGCAACATCAGACAAAAACTGTTTGCCACCAAATTTAATACCGCCGCAATCCCCATGGTCTCAACAATAGGCACCTCTGGATTCAAGCCCTTCAAGATGAGTTGCATCAAAACCGCGACCGCCGCAAACCCAATGAGAACACTTTTAAACATAGCTGCCTTGGCTTTGACCTGCACACTCGCGCCAACAACCGCCAAACTCACCATATAGGCCAACGCATCTCCAAAATTATCAAGCGTGCCGGAGAGCAATGCGGAGGACCCACTCATCACGGACCCAGCAACCATCATCACAAAAGTCGCCAGGTTGATCAGCATCACCCAGATTAAGACTCGGCGCTGGCGAACGGCGAGGCGACCAACATCTATCAATTCTTCACAACAACCCGTGCTCATTACTTCTACCTAACCGACCTGCTAGATTTAGCGTTCATCATAGCAAGATGAACGACCGCGGACGTAGTTGCATCCCGGCCTTAATTTCGCTACAAAGAAGACCCGTTATGGTCACACCCAGGAAAGAAACGCGTTGAAAATCTTAAGAAAATCGATCACCCCGGCGCTCAATGCCACCTGGGAAACCGTCGCCGAGCAACATTTACCGACACTCGACCGAGACCACGCTGTGGCTCAGCTTCAAAGCTGGAATCTCCACATTTTTGCCCGCCGAGTCGTGAATCCTGACAATGACCCGAGCCGAAATTCGTCCAATCCGATTTTACCAAGCGACATTCTTTTTTTAGAGCCGCCTCACACGCAAGCGGTGGAGACCTTAGGTTGACAGCGACCATCTCAATGGTGCGGCTCGGTGCAGCGCACGAAGGTCACGCTGAACTGCTTGTGACGTTATCGTTTGATAATGGCGGTGAGTCCCAGATCCCGTTGGATCCCAAAACCTGCGATCGATTAATGACCCGTTGTGCAGCCACGGCAATCGAGGAGCTTGTGGGCCAAGATTGGACTCATATTCGAGACGCCTTAACCGATTCTTTCAACGGCCCATAGCCAACATGAAACTTCAAAAAAACATTATGCCAGGAGCATCAAAATGGACTTAATCATACGAAACGGCACGATTGCTGATGGCTCTGGCAACCCCCTGTTTTCTGCAGATATTGGCATAACTGGCAGTCGCATAACAGCCATCGGTACGCTCACAGAGTCGGCCCAAACCGAGATTGATGCCTCAGGTAAAATCGTCAGTCCGGGTTTTATCGACCCCCATACACATTTTGATGCACAGCTTCTTTGGGATGGGGCCGCAAAGCCCGCCATCGAACACGGCGTCACCACCATTGTGCCGGGTAACTGCTCCTTATCCCTGGCCCCGCTCAAAGCGGAACACCGGATGAAGCTCGTTGGCATGTTCAACCAAATTGAGGAGATGCCTCATAAAGCCTTTTCCGAAGGGGTTACCTGGGATTGGGAAAGCTTTGAGGAATACATTACTCGAATCAAAAAAGATCTGAGTATCAACGTTGCCCCCTTGGCGGGCCACAGCCTCCTTCGGCTTTGGGTCATGGGCGACGCGGCGATGACTAGGATTGCTGATTCAGGCGAGGTCGACAAAATGTGCGCGCTATTAAAAGACTGTATCAGCGCTGGCGCGGTGGGTCTTTCCACGAGTTTCGTCGACATGGACGAACGCTTACAACCTGTGCCGAGCCGCTGGGCTAGCACCGAGGAACTTAATGCCTTGTGTGCCGTTTTAGGCGAAACCAAAAAATTACTTCAAGTTGTTCATGAATTTTATGACATCGACTTGACCCTTGCGCGAGTCGATCAACTTGCCGATCTCAGTCTCAAGCATGACATCACAACGACCTTGTCGCCTTTGTTCTTAAACGACGACAATGCCGACGGCGTCGCAGCCATCATGGCCCGAGTCGACGAACAGATGGCGCGCGGCGCAAGGGTCTGGCCACAAGTTCAGACTCGTCCAATCGACATCAGTTTTTCTTTGGAGGTGCCGAGTTTGTTATTTATGCGCCTGCCAACCTGGTATGCCCTCATCCGGTTTGGCACCAAAGCCGATGTCCTCGCAGCCCTCAACGATCCAGCCCAGCGGGCTGCGCTCACCCAAGAAGCCGGGCCCATGATGCCATTGTGGTCGGCCTTGGTCGTGCGGCGCGTCCAGAGCGATGCCAATGCCAAGTTAATCGGAAAAACCCTCGCTGAGATCGCCAATGCACGCGGCAACACGCCGATAGATGTCATGATCGATCTGTCTCTAGAGGAGGATTTAGACGCGCATTTTCTTGCGGCGAGCATGGGTCATAATAACGTCCCGGCTGTCGGAGAATTACTTAAGCACCCGAACGTCATGATCGGCGCCAGTGACGGTGGCGCGCACATCCTCTCCTTTTCAACCTATGGTGACACGGGCTACTTGTTTTCAAAGTTTGTCCGAGACAGCGAAAGCCTCAGCATTGAAACAGCCATCAGAAAAATTACCGCTGAGCCTGCTGCGATTTGGGGCATCCAAGATCGAGGGCAACTTGCGCCGGGCTATATCGCCGATATCACGATCTTTGATCCTGAGACGATCGATCGTGGCGCCGAGTATTATGTTCAAGATGTGCCAGGAGATGGTTACCGCTACACCCGCGATGCGATTGGCGTCTCCCATGTCTTAATCGGAGGTGCTGTTGCCTTTGAAGAATCGGGGGGTTATACCCAGGCTCGAACCGGTCAAATTGTCTAACGCTAAGGCCCTGTGCAGGTGATTAACATTCAAGAATCGGCGCTATATCTTGCGCCTGCCTGCGCCAGATACGGCGCTTCTGATTATTGATCAAAGCCAAAACAAGGCCACTCGCGCATGGATGCGGCGCGCGTGGCACGACTGCGCTACCGTCACCGCAACATCCACCTAATCGAATATTTTTGCTAGACTGCCGAAGCAGTTCAATGTCGGCCTGAGCAACCGCCCACAACCAGCCAAAGAGGTTCAAAGCCATGCCAGCGTCCCCCACTTCAAAACAAATCGCCATTGTCGGTGCTGGCATCTGTGGTCTCTGCACGGCATTAGGTCTTGCTAAACAGGGCCACAAGGTAACCGTTTACGAGCGCGATGACCCCTTACCCGATGGTGATCCGGACGAAATTTTTTTCGAATGGCTCAGACGCGGTGCTTCTCAATTTCGTCATCCCCACGCTTTTCTAGCCGCCATGAGCAATTTGCTAACCGAGCAGTTTCCGGACCTCATCGAAAATTTTTGGCAGGCAGGGGCTCGGAAAGTTACCTTCCAAGAAATGCTGCCACCGGAACTCAGTCAACGCTATACGCCGGCGCCGGAAGATGAAGCACTTTGGCTGCTGATGTGTCGTCGCGCCACCATGGAAATGGTTCTGAGGCGCTACGCACTACAACAGCCCAACCTCACCATTGCATCTGGGATACGGGTCAACGCCATGGTGACCGAGATGGTCGGTACCCAAATGCAGATCACCGGCCTAACGGTTCAGGCTAGGGCTGCCAACGCGCAACCTTCAAATATCAATGCCGATATCGTGATCGACGCGGCCGGCCGAGGCAGCCCCTTTAAACGCTGGTTTCAACAGACGGGCCTTGCCATCGAGACCGAGTCCCATGATGCAGGCATTGTTTATTACACTCGGCATTATCAATTTAAGCCCGGCATTGATGAACCCAAACGAGACGGGAAGACTCGCTCTGCCGGCGACTTAGGTTATTTGAAATACGGCGTTTTCCCAGGTTCTGGCGGGCACTTTGCCGTGATCCTGTGCGTGCCTTGTGACGATAATATTTTGCATGACGCTGTTAAGGACGATGCCACATTTGATCAAATTTGTTCAGCGATCCCAGGTTTGCAACCCTGGCTTGGGGCGGATCAAGCCGTTGCCACCACGCCGTCGTTTGGGATGGGCAATATTAAGGCGGTTTGGCACGATTTCAGTCATGACAATCAGCCCCTGTTATTAAATTATTACGCGGTGGGTGATTCGTCTGTGCGAACCAATCCGCTCTATGGTCGGGGCTGCAGTACCGGCGCCATTCATAGCAAGATTCTGACGGACGTTTTGTCCCAAGACCAAGACCCCGTGAGCGCAGCCACACAGTTCGCCGAGGAAACCCGCAAACAGTTACGGCCAATTTGGCAAGCCAGTCTTGATGAAGATCGAACCGGGATTAAGCGCGCCCAAACGATTCTCACCGCATCCAGCGCCCCGGCGGCCCTCACCTTAAAGAAACGTTTCGCCATTGCCTATGGCGATGCCCTCACGAGATCTACCCAGATCCATTTACGCGTGTTTCGCGGCGCATTTCGAACGTTCAACCTCATGGAGCTACCCGGCGCCTTTTTAAAAGACATTGGGACCCAAGCGTTGATCTTTTGGACACTCATCCGTTATGGCGCAGAAAATAAAAAAGCCCGTGTTGTACCTGGCCCGGATCGAGATGAAATGATTGCGTCCCTTGCGCCGGAGGCGGCACAACACGCCGCTTGATTCTGTTTCAAAGCAGACCGCAACTTGATCGACTTTTGATTCATAGCGGTTCGCAGGAACGCAATTGCCTTTAGTCGATCAACCGAAAGCCCGCCTCCCGAAAGGCCCTACTGGCGCCCCCTAACCGTCATGCCGAAGTGATTGGCACACTGGCCCGCGCAGAAACAACTCATCGCGGCACCCACTGCAATGGCTCTTACAAAACGGATTTAGTTAACGGCCCGCCGAAAAAGTCCAGCCGACGCGAAGAAGTAAACCATGGTGCCGACCTGCTCCCTCAAAAACCCGAGTCGCCTAAAGCGAGTGATCAATGCAGGCTACGAACCGATGCCGCAACAAATGACCACCACATCCGGTTTTTTACCCCTGCTGTGGGCCTCTAGTACAGACCTTAAAACACCTTTATCTTGGCGCTTAACCGCCGTGGACTAGGCCCGCGATAGACATTCCCCAATAATGAGTTTCCTCGTATCATCAGCCTTAAACGTTTCGTTTTAAGCTGAGGATTACGACAACCGATAGGACATGCCCATGCAAGGAACTGATATCCAAATCGCTCGAGAAGCGCGCTTAGATCCAATCACAACCATTGGCCAACGCTTGGGTATTCCGGAAGCAGCGCTTCTGCCCTATGGTCATGACAAGGCCAAGATCGACTACGCCTTTATTGCGACGCAACAAGACAAAACACCCGGGAAATTAATCTTGGTAACGGCGGTTTCACCGACCCCAGCAGGTGAAGGTAAAACCACAACGACCATCGGGCTCGGGGACGCGCTCAATCGAATCGGCAAAAAAGCGGTGATTTGCCTGCGCGAGCCGAGCCTTGGCCCTTGCTTCGGCATGAAGGGTGGCGCCGCTGGCGGCGGTTATTCTCAAGTGGTGCCGATGGAAGACATTAATCTGCATTTTACGGGCGACTTCCATGCCATTGGCGCCGCCCATAATCTTCTTTCAGCTTTAATCGATAATCATATTCATTGGGGTAATGCGCTCGGTATCGACCCGCGTCGGATCGAGTGGCGACGGGTCATGGACATGAACGAGCGAGCCCTGCGCAATATTAATATCGGCCTTGGGGGCGCAAGTAATGGCGTGCCGAGGGAGTCCGGGTTTGACATTACCGTCGCCTCAGAAATCATGGCCATCTTTTGTCTTTCGAACACGTTAGAGGAATTACAGAAGAATCTAGGGAATATCGTCATTGGTCAAAATTTTAAGGGCGAACCGGTTCACGCGAGTGACCTTGAAGCCAATGGCGCCATGTCGGTTCTACTCAAGGATGCCTTCAAGCCGAATCTCGTGCAAACCCTTGAGAACAATCCGGCTTTGATTCATGGCGGCCCATTCGCCAATATTGCCCACGGTTGCAATTCCGTCATTGCAACGAAAACCGCGTTAAGCTTAGGCGACTTCGTCGTAACCGAGGCCGGCTTTGGTGCAGAATTGGGCGCAGAAAAATTCTTTAATATTAAATGCAGGAAGGCCGGTCTTGAACCCTCTGCCGCAGTCATCGTTGCGACCGTTCGCGCATTGAAAATGCATGGCGGCATTAAAAAGAACAATCTGAAAGGCGAAAATGTTCAGGCAGTGGGCAAAGGTTGTGCAAACCTTGCACGTCATGTCCGCAACATGGGCCACTTTGGATTACCGGTTGTCGTAGCCATTAATCGATTTGACGATGACGAACAGTCAGAGATCGATGAGATCCGACGCCATTGTGACGCACTGAATGTCGAGGCGATCGATTGCCAGCACTGGTCTCAGGGCAGCGCGGGCGCTGAAGCACTCGCTCACGCGGTCGTTGGCTTAAGTGACGCCAGCCATTCGCAATTTCGAACGCTGTATGAAGACGGCTTACCGCTCTGGGATAAGATCGAAAGCATTGCCCAAAACCTCTATGGGGCGGACGAAATCATTGCCGATCAAAAAGTGCGCAACCAAATTAAAGCCTTACAGGCACGATACGGCCATTTCCCAATTTGCATGGCGAAAACGCAATATAGTTTTTCAACCGATCCCAATTTACGGGGGGCACCCAACCATCACTCGGTGCCGATCCGAGAGGTTCGTTTGGCCAACGGCGCTGGTTTTATCGTGGTGATTTGTGGCGATGTTATGACCATGCCGGGCTTACCCAGACGGCCCGCTGCGAACAATATCCGGCTGAATGACCTCGGCGACGTCGAAGGACTCTTTTAACGAGACTTCTTAAGGCTTGGCGGCCCCGGCCTAGCGCCCTTTTGTCGAGAGTCGTTCACACGGGTCCTAAGGACAATGGCAGGGCGCGTCCGATAAAATAAAAGCTTAAGCGTTTAGCACGTTTTGCCGAACAAAGACGTTAATTCCCCAGTCCATTCGATTGCCGCCCGCATTACGCTAATCGGCTTACAGCGTCCTTCGCGATATCGTCCAAGAGACTCCCGTCTTCGAGCAGGTAGCCCTTAATTTGAAACCTCATCGACGGCGCCCAAAATCGGGTTAGGTGATTTGCCGCACGGTCTGCGGCCACACTTGAAGGCTCGCCCGGCGCGCAATGCGCAGCAATTTGATTTGTCATCTTTATAAGGTGCGTTAGTTCTTGATCCATCAGTACTTCACTCAGAACACTTAGTTCGTTAATCGGTGAGCATGACTGTAAGCCAAATGGCGGCTTTCTCGTGCAAACCCAATCAATGTCATCCCCGCTGCAGCGGCCAAATCAATCGCCATCGAGGTTGGCGCTGATAAGGTTGCAACCACAGCAATGCCCGCCTTGGCGGCTTTCTGGACAATTTCATAACTGGCGCGGCTCGACATTAATAAAAACCCGGGACCCTGCAGACAATTCTCGCGCCAAAGGCTACCGATCAATTTATCCAAGGCATTGTGTCGTCCAACATCCTCGCAAACCCTCATGATGCTGCCATCCAATGCGCACCAAGCGGCGCCATGCACTGCGCCGGTCAGCCCCTGGAGCGGCTGATGGCGAGCAAGGTTTGTTGTTGCACGCTGGATCGCGCTGTGTGTGACTGTAAAAGACCCCGATACTGGCGGCATCGCCAGACGAATTTGATCCAATGACTCCTTGCCGCACAAGCCACAACCCGACCGTCCCGTTAAGGTCCGCCGCATCTGTTTCAGTCGCTCAAACTGGCGTGTCGCAATCTCCAAGGCGACCTCAGCACTCGCCTCGCTAAGCGTTACATCGATGCCATATAGCTGCTCAGGACCATCAATGATGCCTTCAGATAAGGAAAACCCCAAACCAAACGCCGCCAGATTTACCGGACTGGCCATCATCACAGCCTGAGACAGACCGTTATAAATCAAAGCAACAGGCATCTCTTCGGCAATCGCATCGACCTGATCCGAACCATTCAGTGATGGCCACTCTAGGATCGGGCGATGAGCTGCACCCTGCTCAAGCGGTTTCATCAAAGGCCCGTTTTGCCGCTTGGGTCAACAAGCTGACTTGCGTTTCAGTAAAAGCGCGATGCTCAGTCTGCCAATCGGAGGGCCGTTCAACTTTTTTAAGGTGCACGGCCGTAACTTTATATTCTGGGCAATTCGTCGCCCAATCTGAGTTATCCGTGGTCACCACGTTGGCCCCACTTTCAGGATGATGAAAGGTGGTGTACACCACCCCAGGTTGGACGCGATCCGTAATCAACGCCGTTAGCACTGTCTCGCCAGCCCGACTCGCAACCTGAACCGCATCAAAATCATTGATCCCTAAATTTTCTGCATCGTGCGGATGAATTTCGAGCAGGTCTTGCTCATGCCATCCAATATTGGCAGTGCGCCGAGTCTGGGCACCTACATTGTATTGCGACAATATCCGGCCTGTGGTCAAGAGAAACGGGAATCGACGATTCACTTTTTCCTCGGTCTCAATAAACTCGGTTCGCTCAAAATAGCCTTTGCCTCGAACAAACTGATCGACATGCATGGTGGGCGTACCACTCGGCGCGGCGTCGTTGCAGGGCCACTGTAGCGAGCCTTCCTGATCGAGCCTTTGGTAACTCACCCCGCTAAAGGTTGGCGTCAGTGAGGCAATTTCAGCCATGATCTCTGATGGGTGTTGATAAGCCATCGGATAACCCAGCGCATTCGAAAATGCCATCGTGGCTTCCCAATCCGCCTTGCCGCTGAGCGGCTGCATAACCCTTCGGACTGGTGAAATGCGACGCTCTGCATTGGTAAAGGTGCCATCTTTTTCCAAAAAGGATGCCCCTGGGAAAAACACGTGCGCATATTTTGCGGTCTCGTTCAGGAAAATATCTTGGACAATTAAACAATCAAGATTTCGCAGCGCCGCTTCCACGTGATGCGTATTCGGATCGGACTGCGCAATATCCTCCCCCTGACAGTAGAGCCCTTTGTAAGTACCAGAAATGGCGCCATCAAGCATGTTCGGGATCCGCAAGCCGGGCTCCGCTCCGATGCTGACCCCCCAACTCGCCTCAAACACCTGACGAACCTGATCATCCGATACATGGCGATACCCTGGTAATTCGTGCGGAAAGGAGCCCATATCACAAGCCCCCTGTACATTGTTTTGGCCCCGCAGTGGGTTGACGCCAACCCCCTCTCGCCCCAAATTACCCGTGAGCATCGCAAGGTTTGCGATCCCCATAACCATCGTCGACCCTTGACTGTGCTCCGTCACGCCAAGGCCATAGTAAATCGCCGCATTGCCAGCCTTTGCATACACTCGAGCCGCCGACCGCAGCGTCTCAGCCGAAACGCCGAGGGCCGCGCTCAGCGCTTCTGGTGCATTTCTCGGCTCACTAATAAAGGCTCGCCAACGCGCGAAGGCCTCGAGATCGCAGCGCGCGTCAATAAACGTCTGATCTTGCAAATCTTCGTCAATAATCACGTGCGCCAACGCATTGATCAACGCCACATTGGTCCCTGGCAATAACTTCAAATGATGACCCGCCTGAACATGTGGGCCACTCACTAAATCAATCCGTCGCGGATCAGCGACAATCAACTGGGCGCCCGCGCGCAATCGCCGCTTTAATCTTGAAGCAAAGACCGGGTGCGCATCGGTGGGGTTGGCGCCAATCACCATAATGACATCGGCCTGTTCGACCGAATCAAACGCTTGGGTTCCAGCAGATTCACCAAGTGTTGCTTTTAAACCGTAACCAGTTGGGGAATGACAAACCCGAGCACACGTGTCGACGTTGTTGTTGCCGAAGGCTGCCCGAACGAGCTTTTGGACGAGGTAGGTCTCTTCATTGGTACACCGAGAGCTCGTGATGCCCCCAACACTATCTGAACCGTACGCCAGCTGAATTTGCCGAATTCGGTTCGCGGCAAACGTGGTCGCCTCGTCCCAAGAAACCTTTTGCCAAGGCGCATCAATACTGTCGCGAATCATTGGCGTCGTCACCCGCTCTTTATGGGTGGCATATCCAAAGGCAAACCGGCCTTTTACGCAAGAGTGTCCTTGGTTTGCCGCGCCACCCTTGTAGGGCACCATCCGAACCACTTGGTCGCCCTTAAGTTCGGCTTTGAACGCGCACCCCACACCACAATAAGCGCAAGTCGTTATAATACTGTGCTCGGGTTGACCTTGTTCTATGACCGTCTTTTCCATCAAGGTTGCGGTCGGGCACGCTTGCACGCAGGCGCCACATGAGACGCAATCAGAGTCAAAGAAGGATTCGTCTTGACCGGCGGCAACCTTGGAATCAAAGCCTCGGCCATCAATTGTGAGCGCGAAGGTGCCTTGCACCTCCTCGCAAGCACGCACACAACGAGAGCACACAATACATTTGCTAGCATCAAAGGAAAAATAAGGGTGACTCGTATCGGGCTCAGCGGCCAAATGGTTTTTGCCTTCAAACCCGTAGCGGACGGCTCTGAGCCCAACTTCACCGGCGACATCTTGCAACTCGCAATTGCCATTGGCAGGACAGGTCAAACAATCTAACGGGTGATCGGAAATATAGAGCTCCATCACATTACGCCGAACCAAAGCGAGCCGCGAATTATAAGTTTGAACCACTAAGCCCTGTTCAACGGGCGTGGTGCAAGAGGAAGGCAAACCCCGCCGACCTTCAATCTGCACCAGACACAGTCGACAAGAGCCAAAGGCTTCTAACGAGTCAGTTGCACAGAGCTTTGGAATCTTAATCTCAGCCAGCATGGCCGCACGCATGATGGATGTCCCCTCAGGCACCTCGATGGTCCTGCCGTCGATCGTAAGACTAACCAAAACGCCCTGCGCCGAGGGTGTGCCGTAATCGATCTCAGGGTTACTGCGAAGTCTCGGATCAAAATATTGCAACATTTTTAGACCTTTTTTAGTTACGACTCACCATTTGAACCCGCATCACGACGGATTCATCGCATCCGTTACAATCACCTCGCCACCGCGGAAATCCTCTGGGAAATGTTCAAGCGCCGAGAGCACCGGATAGGGCGTCATGCCACCCATGGCGCAGAGCGACCCTGCGATCATTGTGTCGCAGAGATCTTTCAGTAAATCCACCGCATCTTGCCGAGCGGCCTGGGTTTGAACCGGCGACATAATTTTATCGATGACCTCAACGCCTCGAACAGCGCCAATCCGGCAGGGCGTACATTTACCGCAAGATTCCACCGTGCAGAAAGTCATCGCAAAACGGGCTTGTTCGCTCAGATCAACGGTCTCATCGAACACGACAACGCCGCCATGGCCTAACATGGCATCAATCTTTGCGAAGGCCTCGTAATCAAGCGGCGTATCCCAGCTAGAGGCTGGGAGAAAAGCACCGAGGGGCCCGCCGACTTGAACCGCCCGAATTGCAAGGCCTGATCGGGAACCCCCACCGAACTCGGTCAATAGCGTCCGAAGTGTTTGTCCAAACCCAATTTCAACCAGCCCAGCTTGTTTTAGATTGCCTGCCAATTGGATGGGTAAGGTACCCCGTGAACGTCCGACACCGAAATCGGCGTAAAAAGCAGATCCTCTCGCTAACACGATCGGCACCGTCGCGAGCGTCAGCACATTGTTGATTACCGTCGGTTGCTGCCACAAGCCTTGAATCGCGGGCAGCGGCGGTTTAGGCCGGACCATGCCGCGCTTGCCTTCTAAACTTTCAAGCAGCGCTGTTTCTTCACCGCAGATATAAGCGCCGGCGCCAAGGCGGACTTCAATGCTAAAGGATTGATCGCTGCCCAAAATGTTTTGACCTAGAAATTGAGCGGCTTCAGCACGCTTGATGGCCTCGTTTAGCACCCATTCCGCATAACGGTACTCTTCTCTCAAGTAGATATAGCCGAGTCCTGCTCCCACTGCTAAACCTGCAATGGTCATCCCCTCGATTACGGCAAACGGATCGCTTTCCATCATCATGCGATCCGCATAAGTACCTGAATCGCCTTCATCCGCGTTACAAACTATGTATTTTGTTGCCGACGGCGTCTCCAATACCGTTTGCCACTTAATCCCGGTTGGAAAAGCCGCACCACCTCGCCCTCGAAGACCGGACTCTGTCACCTCACGAACAATCGCCTCAGGCGAAATCGATAACGCGCGCCGCAACCCCACAAAGCCTTCCCCAGCTTCGTAATCTGACAGCGATAACGGGTCAATGCGCCCAACCCGACCAAAGGTCAATCGCTGCTGCTGCTTTAAAAAAGGGATATCCTCTGTCAGCCCTAGATACTCTGGATGCTTTGACGGGTGAAGCCAAGGCTTGCTCTCGAGAAAGGCCTCGACACCGGACACTTGAATCGGCCCAAAGGCAACCCGCCCCGCATCGGTTTCAAGTTCCAACATCGGCTCCAACCAGTAGAGTCCACGCGAGCCATTGCGCACGATGGTTAACGGTAGCCCTTGCGCAACAATGCCGCTCTGTAGCCCCGCCGCGACTTCGTCAGCACCCAGTGCGATCGTTGCCGTGTCCCTCGGAACATAGAGGTTGATCACAGCATCTGCTTCGGTTGCAATCGGAAGGTCGATCTCCCAAGAGCTTGGGTGCGGATCTCGGCTGGGCAAGTCTGCTAGCACCTGATCAAATGCTTGTGGACTCATCAGCCCGTGCACCGCTCGATTCACCCGAAGCGCTGGCGAGCAAGCGCAGTTCCCGAGACAATAAACGGGCTCTAAGGTAACCTCGCCATCCGGTGTCGTTTCATGGAAATCAATACCAAGCCGCAACCGGGCGTGTGCCTCGAGTGCGCGTCCTCCCGTCGCTTGGCACGACTCTGATGCGCAAATTTGAATCACATGGCGTCCTGGGGGCGACGTGCGAAAGAAATGATAAAAGCTCACCACCCCATGCACTTCGGCGCGGGATAAATTTAACCCTTCGGCAATCATCACAATACTGGTTTGCGGGATGTAGCCGAATCGATCCTGCAGCGCATGCAATATTGGCAGCAAGGCGCCCGGGCGTTGACCCATCTCGGCAACCAGCGCCGGGATCCCCGCCAGATTCGGTGGCTCGTTCAGGTCACGTTGTTTCATAAATCAACTCAAAAGCAGTTTTAAAACTGCGGACTAGTATTATTTTAAATAGGTAACTGATTGCCTATTTAGCGCTCTAAATTTTAATACTTTATCCATCATTTGCAGTATTTTTTGAGATACTATCAGTTGATCCAAAGGTCAAGAATATGCAAATCTATTCTTATTTAGACCGCATTCCAAACTTCATCAAACACAAACCAATGTCAGGCCATCACAATGAGCAAGCGAATCTACATCAGTCCAAACTGGGCCTTTCATGATGATCGCGGCGAAGCCTTAAACCCACAGCTCTTCACCCTACTGAGCCACATTAAGGAAACCGGAAAACTCACCAAAGCGGCAGCACTGGCTAATATTTCCTATCGCCACGGCTGGAACCTACTAGACCAGGCCCATCAGTTTTTTGGCAGTCAGGTCGTTCACCTTGAAAAGGGGCGAGGCGCAACCCTGTCGCCTTTAGGCGAGAAATTGCTTTGGGCTGAACAGCGGGTCGCAGCGCGCCTCACGCCGCAAATGGAAAACCTTGCCTCTGAACTCAACATCGAAATCCATAAAGAGATTGACGAACTCAGCCCAATACTACGCTTACACGCAAGTCACGGTTATGCGGTGGCGCTGCTCCCGGATTACGCACTCGGGTTTCAACTCGACCTGCAGTACAAATCCCCGATCGACGCTTTAGCGGCTCTTAAACGCGGCGCCTGCGATTTGGCAGGCATTCATGTTCCGGCCGACCTGCGAATTGAGCCCCTCATCGCGCGTTATGCTGAATATCTCAATACAAAAGATTACCGGGTGATTCGTTTCATTACCCGCCAGCAGGGATTAATGATCGCACCGGGCAACCCCCATGAAGTGCGCAGCATTCAGGATCTTGCGCGCAAAGCATTAAAATTTATTAATCGTCAGCAAGATTCTGGCACCCGCGCACTGCTTGATCGGTTGCTCACCGATGCATTGGTCGATCACACGGCCATCAATGGCTACTTAGAGGAAGAATTTACCCACACAGCGGTGGCGGCGTTCGTTGCAGCTGGCATGGCAGACATTAGTTTTGGGGTCGAAGCTGCGGCCAGACAATTCAAGTTGGACTTTATCCCAATCGCGGAAGAACACTATTTGATGATTTGTCATCGACGAACGCTTCGGCAAACTGCCTGCCAAGAATTTTTGAATCAAATACGGAGCGCCGCCTTTGAGTCGAGCGTCGCTTGCCTACCCGGATACCGAAGCACCCGTTGCGGCACGATCGAAGCACTGAGCGAGAGTCTTCTGTAAGCCTTACTGTACTGCAAGAACACGTGTATTGAGGCCTAAACCTTTCGATGCTAACTTGCCTATAATAAGATGAGACATTCTTGGTGCGGAATCTCATCGCTCAGCGTGATGCTCCGAGGACCTTCGGTTAAAGGCTTCCGTTTGGTCACCGAAGTCTGGCAACCTGATCTCTACCGAATCATGCGCAGCGTTGATTAAGCCGTACTTTCGGCTTGAACGCGACTAAGCTTAGACTCAACTAGGCTTGAACCCGACTAGGCTTGGATCCGACTAGGCTTAAATGCAGACAGAAGTCACCAACTCGTGTTTCCAATAAAACATCAAAGCGGGTTTGCCATGACCGCTCGCCAACCACTAAGGCGCGTAGAAGCATGACTGCGGCGAGCGGGCAAACTGTTTATTATCCATGAGGTGACACAAAATGATTCTAAAACCGATTACGCCAAATCTAGGCGCGGAAGTTGAGGGCTTAGATCTTACACAACCGCTATCGAGAGAACAGGTCAGTGCGCTCCAGACCGCGTTTGAGACCCACCACGTTCTGGTGTTTCGAGACCAAGTGTTAAGCCGAGAAGCGCATAAAGCCTTTGCCCGTTATTTTGGCGACATCCATGTGCACCCGTCGAAGCAAAACCTAAAGCAGGACGAGGACCCCGACATCTTTTTCATTGATATCAAGCCAGAATCAAAACAAAGCAATGGTGAAACTTGGCATGCGGACATCACCTGTGAAGAACGTCCCCCCTATGCCTCCATGCTCTACCTTACACGAGTCCCAGACAACCTTGGTGGCGACACGCTTTTCGCCAATCTGGAGGCGGCGTTTGAAGAACTCTCTCCAGATCTGCAACAGTACCTGATGCAACAATCTGCGTTCCATGATGGTGAGCTCGACCTAATGCGCTATGGCATTCGCCTCAAAGCCGGACAGTCCTATCCGGCACACACCCACCCAGTGGTGATTCAGCACCCCAAAACTCAGAGACCCGTGCTTTACGTCAACGAAGGCTTCACGGCGCACCTTTTAAACGTGCCGACCTTCGAGAGTGACCTGATTCTGCAAGGGCTGTTTCAACGCATTAGAACCAACGCAAGACACCAGTGCCGCATTAAATGGACACCCAACATGATCACTCTCTGGGACAACTACAGCGTTCAGCATCAAGCTATTTTCGATTATAGCGGCTACCATCGATATGGAGAGCGGATAACAATCGCAGCCGATCAGGCCCCGCAGGCCTTCACGGGTGCACCTGACGCGGTATAACCTTAAGACGGCTCAGGGACCACAACCTCACAGAATGCCAGATTACGACGTGCTGAGCGGACTTGGATCCCCATGGCATCGATAGTGGTATCGCCTTAAAAGCCGCGACAACCGTTCGTTGAGCAACTGATCACTGATGCCCGAGGCGGAACCGAGACGATGCCATTGACTGCTTTCACCTACTGGTTGCCAAACCCCAACACGCGGGTCCAAGGCGCAGGGCACGCCCGCCCGAGCAAACTCAATCCAGGCACGCCGCAATTGACCGCCCCAGACCTCCCAATCCGACCCAGGGCTGAAAACCTTAGATTCAAATAATAAAAAGCCGTCGAAACCATGCGGGCTTCCGCTCAACGGCAAGCCTTCAGGACCCGGCAGATCAAGATAATACCGATAAGCCGGCGCGCCAAGACGTGCCATTGCCTCAGACAAAACCCATGCCGACAGCAAGTACCGCTCATCACCAAAGAGGCGTTGAATACCTATTTCTGGGGCAGTAACGAGATCCACGTCGTAGAGCATCCGCCAGCTCGGATCCCACTCATCCCAAACCGCGCCGTAGTCTTCCGGATTAAGTTGATAGCTCGGCATCACCGAGCCATCAAAACTGTTGGCGCCAGCTACATACGGAATCGAGCACCCTACGCCCTGCGCAAGGCAGCGGCCCGGCTCCTCAAGGACCCTAAGTCCGTCAATAATCGGGCGTTGAAAGCCGTACTGGCCCTGAACGATTGTGTCTGCAGGCAGTCGTAAGAGCGACGCACTTGAAAGCTCAGTAGCATCGATTCGGCGCAGAACTCCGCTGGTATTGTCCTCGGCTGTCTCGGGCTCCTCGCCCAAAATATCGCGGGGATCCTGATCCTGAGCCTTCAGCCGCAACAATGGCCAAGTGCCGTAGCCACTTTGCGAAATAGCCTTGTGAAATAACCCTGCCCCCTGAGGCATGGTCATTAATAAATTGACTGCCTGCCCACCGGCAGAAACTCCAAAAATGGTGACGTTCTCGGGATCACCGCCAAACGCGTCGATATGGTTTCTAACCCATTGCAAGGCGAGGATCAGATCCAGTAGTCCGAAATTAACTTCCGAGCTTTCAATCAGCGGATGGGCTGCAAAGCCCAACATACCGAGTCGATAGTTCGGCGCAACCAGCACCACGCCCGAATTCGCGAACACTGATCCTCGAACTCGATTGGAGCCGCTACAAAAACCGCCGCCATGAATCCAAACCATAACCGGCGCCCCTCTCGCTTGGTCCGGCTTCCATATATTGAGGTTTAAACAATCTTCGGACGTTTCCGCAAGCGGGCGTCCTGTCTCGGATAACTGGGGCGCCATCGGGCCGAAGGACTCTGCGTCAATGATTTCATCGCTTACCGCCACAGGTACGGGCGGTTGCCATCGCAGGCCCTGAACTGGGGGCAGCGCGTACGGCACGCCACAGAAAGCTTGCACACCATTCCCCTGGCGACCTACCAAAGTGCCTTGTGGCAGTCCCACCCTCGGCTTCTTCTTCACACCCGTCAAGGGCAACTCCTATTGGCGCTGCTAGCGCAGTGGTGCCCGCGACTGCTGCGCGCTGGATTGCGTGCGGTCTGTTAGGCCTTCGGAACCCAACCGGCACACCAACCCGGACCTGCCACCAAACGATTTTGAAATAACTGACAGGGCGCCCATGCGGCACCAGCGTCGGTCGTCACATAAAACCGGCAGTTCTGACAAACCTGATCAGACGCGGCAACACCCATCTTATCCGCACGATTTGCCTGAGTTGCATCTTCGACATATCGCAGGGCTTTTGCCGCAGGGTCATCTAAGGGCACCTTAGCCGCAGCGTGAGATGTCAGACTGACCGCAGGTACCAGGGGGATTAGCGCTAAGGCGGCGCCTTGTTTCAAAAATTGTCGACGCGTACTCATAATATTCTGTCCTTAGTAAAGTGAAGCAATGCGAGCAGTAACACTCGACACCGGTTATTCGTTAATAATGGCAATTTGGCTTCAAAAGCCAAGGATAACATTACCTCTCATCCCGCGCTGACTGATCTCAACCCAACCTGATCTATCGAGCTTTCGAAGCACTCATGACAACCGTGCCACTTGCACCGAACATACCCCCAACACCATGGCAAACCGAGATTTCAACTCCGGCAACCTTAGCAGCAGCCGTCCCACGAACCTGCCGGACACTTTCTTGCAGCGCGTACATGCCATACATACCGGAATGCATATAGCTTAACCCGCCACCATTAGTATTGAGTGGCAGAATACCGCCGGGAGCCGTTTGACCTGATGCGATAAACGCGCCAGCCTCACCACGGCCACAAAACCCAAGGTCCTCTAAACCATACAGAGGCAAATGGGCAAACGCGTCATAAATCATCAAGTGATCGACATCACTGTGTTGTATCCCCGCCGTTTCGAACGCACGCGCTCCCGCCATCTGGAAAGCCCTAGATCGAGTGAGGTCCTGCATTTGGCTAATCATCGGGGTTTCAGTGCTTTCACCCGAACCCAAAATATAAACCGGTGCTTGCGGAAAATCTCCGGCCCGCTCGGCAGCAACGAGAATCAGTGCGCCCCCGCCGTCGGTCACCAAGCAACACTGGCTCTTGGTAAACGGATAAGCAATCATTCTATCCGCGAGCACCGCCTCAACCGAGGTGAGTTCTTTTAACGTCGCTCGAGGGTTCAGCGCCGCCCATTGCCGCTGCATCACGGCGACCGATGCCAACTGCTCGAGCGTCGTGCCGGTGTCTTTTAAAAATCTTAAAACTGGCAGCGTGAACATCGTCGTGGGCCCCATGCCACCAAAAGGCGATTCGAACTGGCCAGCCAGTGAACCCGGCGCGCTCGCCCAACCAGCGCGACCCACATTAGATCGGCCACTTTCGCCGTGCGTAATGAGCACGCATTTGCACAACCCCGACTCAATGGCTGCGACGGCGTGCCGAACATGCAACATAAAGCTACAGCCCCCCACGGCGGTGCCATCAACCCAGTTGGGTGCAATTCCAAGATAATGAGCCACCGCCGTGGGCGACTCTCCAGCCGTTGCTACCCCATCAATATCTTTGATGGTTAAGCCCGCATCCGCCAGTGCATTGAGCGCCGCGTCGGCATGGAGTTGAATCTGACTCGTCTGTGGAATTCGACCCAGCTCGGTTGTTTCTGCTGCGCCGACAATTGCAACCTTGGCCGCGCTCATGAGCCGGCTCCAACCGGCTCGAAGTAGGGTAAAACAATCCCTCGCCGAATAGACCTAAAAGCAACCTTCAGAGGCATATCTAGGATCAAGGCCTCTGGGGTTTGCGACACGTTTAAGATATTTGCCATCATGGTGACCCCTTCCTCGAGCTCAACCACTGCTATGGCGTAGGGGCTATCAAAAGCGGGATGCGGCCGGTGATTAATCACATAACTCAGCAGCCGGGCTTTACCGCTTCCGCGAATGATACTTACGGCTCGGTGTCCACACGCTGGACAGAAAGGACGCGGTGGGAAGTACACGTCACTGCAATCATCGCATTGCTGCAACCGGAGTTCGCCGGCAACACAACCCGACCAAAAATGTTCCGTCTCGGGTGTTGGCACGGGCACCGTCACCTGTTCAAAATCGATCTTCAAAGGTTTACCTTCTAATGTTTAGCCCAAGATAGGTTCTGGATAACATACCATGCTGTCTGGCCGCAATCATGTCACCAGCTTTTGCGCGCTGAATCTTGACTCAAGATGGCCACCGGTCATCAAAACTGTCTTCAAAGCCCGAGCCGCCTGCTCGATATCCGCAAAGGAATTGAACAATGGGTTGAAGCCCAGACGAACAATATCAGGCGCTCGGAAATCACCAATCACATCCGCTTCGATCAGGGCTTGGACAATGGGATAGGCGAGTGGATGCCGAAAACTGACCTGGCTGCCTCGTTGGCTCGCGTCACGCGGCGAAATCAGTTCTAACTCACCATCGATCGATTCCACTAAGTGAATCAAGTAGGAGCCCAGTTGTTCCGATTTGGCACGGACTTGCGCGAGCTCAAGCCCATCGAAAACCGTTAAGGCTGCATCCAAAGCGGTCATTGAAAGAATCGCGGGCGTCCCAGACAGAAATCGTTTGACCCCCTGCGCGGGCTCATATCCCTGAGAAAATGCAAATGGTTGAGCGTGCCCCATCCATCCGGACAGCGGCTGGCTGACCGACCCCTGATGACGGCTGGCCACATACAAATATCCGGGTGCACCGGGTCCGCCATTTAAGAACTTGTAACCGCAGCCGACCGCGAAATCGACGTTAGCCGCGTCCAACTCGAGATCCAGCACGCCCGTTGAATGCGACAAGTCCCAGATAACCAGGGCGCCTACGGCCTGAGCGCGAGCGGTAAGCTCGGCCAGATCGTGCATTGCACCGGTTTTAAAATTCACTTGAGTTAACAATAGTATCGAGACCGACTCATCCAAGCATTCAAGCAAGGCGTCCGTCTGAGCCACCTCAAATGCGGGCGCTGCGGCTCCGAGCAGAGCATTCATCCCCTCAACCAAATACAGATCGCTCGGGAAATTATCGGCCTCACTCAATATCTTGGCCGGACGCGCGCTCAGGCGCAGCGCCGCCGCCAAAACCTTAAATAAATTAACGGATACAGAATCCGTACAAATAACTTGTCCAGGACCGGCACCGATCAGGTGTGCTATTTTTTCGCCCACTCGGCTGGGTAAATTGATCCAATCATGATCATTCCAACTTTTGATCAATGTCGCGCCCCATTGCCTTTCAATCACTTGCGCCATGGCTTTGGGCACTGCCTTCGGCAAGGGCCCGAGCGAATTGCCATCCAGGTAGACCACACCCTGAGGTAGATCAAACGCCTGCCGAACAGGGGCAAGGGGATCTGTTTGATCACGCTCTATGGCTGACCCACGGGGCCCGCTGATTACGTCATGATCCATCGCTTAACCCCTTTAAAAAATTTATCACTGCTAGACCCGCAGTTGTTTCCGAATGAACAAAGTCGAAATGCCCTGCTTCGGGCATTTCAATCAGCTCACAACCCGACGCCGCCGCGAACACTAAGCACTGCTCGGGTGGCACAATAGCATCCAAGCGGCTATAAAAAACTGTGACGCCGGCAACCATTTGATCTGGCCGGGGTGAGAGCAAGTCTGGCCGAACGCTTTCGGCAGACGCGAGCAACGCTGACGCCATCAATTGACACGACGCTTGACCTCGACTGTAGCGCTCAAGATCCGTGATCGGCGCGAGCGCAAGTACCCGCCGCCAAGGCTTAGCCGCGTCTCGGACGCTCGACGCCAACCCCAGCTGAGGGCCATTTAGCCAAAGCGCCAAGTGCGCACCCGCAGAATGTCCTGCCAGAAAGCACCGGTCTGGGTCAATTTGACTGCCCCAAGTTGCCCAAAACCACCGGGCAGCTTCGTTGACATCAAAAAAAGTGCCCGGCCAACCGCCACCCGACTCACCGACCCGACGATATTCGGGTAACCACACCAAAAACCCGCATTCCGCTAAGGCCTGACAAAATCCCCGCGCATGCCTCAGATCAAAGGCCGATGACCAGCAACCACCATGCAGGAACATGACAGCAGGATAGGGTCCATCCCCCGCCGGCCGCCAAATCTGCCCGAATTGACTCGACGAATCAGTCCCATAGACCGCTATTTCAGTATGGCTTGCGAGCTGACTGTGATTTAACAATTCCACAAAATCTATCTGATTCATCACGTTTACTTGGACCCGGTCGATGGATTGCGTCGCTGTCTATTGACCTGAAATGACCAACTGAGGAATGATGACGGTTTCAGGAGCACTTTATGCTAACGGACATTGTGGACAAAGTCGTCTGGGTTACGGGCGCATCCAGCGGCATCGGCGCTGCCGCCGCCATCGCGCTCAGCCAGGCGGGCGCCAAGGTAATTCTTTCCGGTCGGCGTGAGGCAAAGCTCCGCGCCATCTCCGAAAATCTCAAACATGAGACCTTGGTCGCGCCACTTGATGTCAGTATCGCTGAGGATGTCACCCAAGTTGTTGCACAAATCATGGCACGATACGGCCGGGTTGACATACTCGTTCATAGCGCCGGACTCAACGTCACAGATCGCGCTTGGTCAAAACTATCAACTGCGGACTGGCAGAAAGTGATCAATGTTGATCTCAATGGCGCTTTTTATTGCTGCCATAGCGTCTTGCCGATGATGCAAAAACAGCGGGACGGCTTGATTATCAACATTTCGTCCTGGGCCGGCCGATATGTCAGTCGGGTCTCGGGTGGCGCGTATTCCGCCGCAAAACATGCTCTAAACGCCATGACCGAGAGCATCAATCAAGAATATTGTGCAGACGGTATCCGGGCCTGTGCGATCTGCCCAGGCGAGGTTGCTACCGAAATTTTGGATGCGCGCCCCGTACCCGTCTCTGCTGATGACCGATCGCGCATGGTGCAAGCCGAGGATTTGGGCGACTTGATTTTACATGTCTGTAGAACGCCAGCCCATGTCTGCTTGAACGAAATCACAATCAGTCCCACTTGGAATAGGGGGTATATCGGACGATGAGTATATTAGCTGTTGGGGTCATGATCTTTCCAACCCATACCACGATCGGGCCTCTACAATTGGCTCAAGCGCTAGAGGAGCGCGGTTTTGAGAGCTTATTGGTGCCGGAGCACACTCATATTCCAACCTCCAGAAAATCGCCCTGGCCGGGCGGTCCAACCTTGCCTCAGGAGTACTACAACACCTTTGACCCTTTCGTCTGGCTATCAATCGCGGCCGCAGCATCGAGCCAACTGAAGCTCGGCACCGGAATCTGCCTGTTACCCCAACGAGACACGCTGATCACGGCCAAGCTCGCCGCAAGCCTTGATCGGTTATCCAATGGCCGGCTCATTTTTGGAGTTGGCGCAGGCTGGAATGAAGAAGAATTGGTCAATCATGGCGCTCACTTCAATACCCGATTTCAAAAACTCGAGGAACAAGTTCAGGCTTTAAAGGGCCTATGGACCCAAGAAGTTTTTGAATATCAGGGCACGCACATTCAGTTTGAAGCCGCCTATTCATCGCCTAAACCCGTGCAACCGCTTGGCCCGCCGATCTTAATTGGCGGTGAAACCGATCATACCTTGCGTCGGATCGCGCGCTTTGCCGATGGCTGGCTGCCAAGAGCTCGACATGGCTTTAACCCGCGCGACAACTTGGCCCGGCTACAGACCATGTGTACCGCCGTGGGCCGACCCATTGATGAGATCTCAACATCAGTGTTCGGCGCGCCAGCAGACCTTGAAACCCTCAAGGACTACCAAGATGCCGGCATTGATCGTGTCCTGCTGCCGCTTCCTTCCGGTGAACCGTCTGAAGTACTACGGATACTCGATCAATATGCTGAAGGCATTCTCAATAGGTTGCCTTAATCGAAGACCGCTTCGATCAAGCAAGGTCCTTTGTGCTGCATTGCGGCCTTGAGTTGTTCGTTAAACGCCTCGGCCGTTGTCGCTTGGCTGGCAGATACGCCCATCCCTTCAGCAAGTTTTACAAAATCCAAGTCTGGATTACTCAAATCCAACATATCCAGCGTTCGCTTGTTCATCGATTGCGCGCCAACCCGCGCAAGTTCGACTTGTAAGATTTGATACTTCCGATTCGCAAAGATCACAACACACACATCAAGATTTTCTCGGGCCATTGTCCAGAGCGACTGAATGGTATACATCGCACCACCATCACCATGCAGACACAGCACCTTTCGATCTGGGCATGCGACCGCCGCGCCAATCGAAACCGGCAAGCCATACCCAATCGAGCCGCCCGTGAGCGATAACCAATCATGGGGTTCCGCCGCCCGAGTCATTGCAGGGATATAAGCACCTGATGTCGCGCTTTCATCCACGATAATCGCATCAGTCGGCAGATAATGTCCCACCGCGCGCGCCATGCTTTCCAGCGATAAAGTCCCGGAGGCTAAATCCGGTTTTTGTAACTTTATTCGGCGTGGAATGAGATTTTCAGCCTCAAGTTTTTGAACCAGCCGGGTCAAAGCATCTAATGGATCCTGATCAACATCCGCCAGGGTATGCAGCGCACAACCCTCTGGATAGAACTCACTCGGCTTGCCCGGATACGCAAAGAAGCCTACCGGCGCTTTGGTTGCAACCATAATCATTTGTTCGGCGTCTTCAAGTTGAACCAGCGCTTGCTCGGCGAAATAGCCCAACCGTTCAACCTCACATCGACCTTCACCCCTCGCAAGCTTTGGGGTAAAAGTATCACAGATCAGTTTTGCACCCGTCGCTTGGGCCACTTGGTCAACCAGCTCGAGACCAGCCTCGGTTAGCGCGCCGTGGGACAACATCAAAACAGTCTTTCTGCCATTGTTTAGCAAGGCCACCGCCTGATCGATTGCCGCATCCTCGGCAAGTGCATTAGGCTGTCTCGGCAAGGCTGCAACGGGCGCGCCTGACGCATCCCAAGCGCAGTCCGCAGGAATAATCAGCGTCGCTATCTGACCCGGCTGAATCATTGCAGCCTGAACCGCTTCAGCGGCATCCATTGGCAGTGCCTCGGCGCTGTCAACGTTTCGAACCCAATGTGAGACCGGAGCCGAAAGTCCAATCACGTCCGAATTCAGCGGCGCATCGTATTTTTTATGGTAAGTGGCATGGTCTCCAATGAGATTGATCACCGGTGAGCGAGCTTTTTTGGCGTTATGAAGGTTCGCTGAGGCGTTGGACAAGCCAGGTCCAAGATGCAGCAAAGTTAAGGCCGGTTTTCCCGCCATACGCGCGTAACCGTCAGCGGCCCCAGAACAAACCCCCTCAAATAGACTCAAGATCGACCGCATCTTGTCGCTTTTACCGATGGCGGCCACCATATGCATCTCGGAGGTGCCAGGATTTGAAAAACAAACTTCAACACCGCCATTGATCAAGGTTTCTAACATACTTTCTGCGCCGTTCATCGTTGATCACTCCCATGATGATTTAAGTGTTGTACTGATTGTTAAGTTGTTCTTCTTTACTGGCAAATTCCGTGAAGCGTCTTCGCCGGAGCCAGTCGCCTTCGCGCAAATTAGGACTTGAGGTCAGCCAGACCATCCGTTGCATCCCCTGCGGCGTCGGTATCACGATCGTAAACCAAACGGCCTGAAAGCCAGGTTTCAACAACGGCAATATCGCTAATCGCATCAATCGGACAAGACATTGGGTCTTGCTCTAAGATGACGAAATCGGCCCATTTGCCAGGCTCAAGCGATCCAATCTCATGATCCGAATGACATTGCCACGCCGCATCAATTGTCATGGCCCGCAATCCTGCCATGACACTCACAGCCTCCCAGGGCGCTAATTGTTGACCAGGTTCTTTCCAAAGGCTGCGGGTCACCGCATTTTCAATACAGCGCAGCGGCCCCATTTCGGTCACGGGTTCATCGGAATGCAGCGTCCAGCGGATGCCCGCATCTTCGCAAGCTTTAGTGCGATCTAACAGGACCGCCTTGGCCTCGCCAAATACCTGATCCCGCATCGCGTGACCCCAATAGAAGACATGCCCGATCAGGAAACTCGGTGACAACCCCAACGCCTTAATCCGTTGTATTTGCCCATCATGCAAGATACTGCAATGCTCGATCCGGCAGGGCGCATTAAGCGCTAAGCCAGAATCAACAACGGCTTCGAACGCATCGAGTGCTCGATCTATCGCCAAATCCCCATTGGCATGAATCACCAAAGGCCAACCGCGTTCCGTTCGACTTCGAACCATTTCATTTAAAACATCCGGCGTAACATAGGCCAAACCCGAATCCTCTTTATACAAATAAGGCTCGCGCTGAAGCCCTGAAAAACCCTGATTAGACCCATCGGAAACGATTTTCCAACCCACCGCGCGAACCTGCGCGTCGCCATGCCCATACCGAATATCTGAGGCATCCCATTTTTCGGCAAGACCATAACTCAAGGAATAGCGGAGCCTTGCGGTCATCCGCCCGGATTTTGCCAAAGCCTCGTAGATCTCAACTTCGCTCACGCCGCGCACCATCCCGGTTGCTTGATCACAAAAGGTGGTAATGCCTTTTCGGTTGGCTCGAGCGCACACTTCGAGCGCAGCTTCCGCTAGATCATATTCACGTTGCGCGAGGTTATGCCTTACGACGCTACCAATGGCCCGATTGCCTTTCAACACGCCATTAGGCGTCCCAAACGCATCTCGTCCGTAAGGCGATGCGGGATCATCGGGCGTTTCCTTGGTAATACCCGCTACCGCCAGCGCCGCCGAGTTACAGTATGCAAAATGAAGCGACGCATTATAGATAAACACTGGATTAACAGCCGAGACGGTATCCAGCTCGTCACGGGTCAATTGATTTGGACCCTCCTGTAAAGAGGGGTCAAATTGACGCCCCATCAGCCACTCGCCAGGGGCGAGGGTCGCGGCGAGGGATTTCAAATGAGCCAGCGCGTCCTCAGTTTTTGAAAACCGGTAAGGTCCCACATCTTCTAATCGACCAATCGTTGCGATCGGCAAAAAATGCATGTGAGGCTCGATGAAGCCTGGCAGGATGATTCGGCCCTTGGCATCGATCACCTGTAACGTGTCGCCATGGGCTTGAATCAAATCAGCGGCATTACCGCAAGCCAAAACTCTACCGTCTCGGATCGCCAACGCCTCCGCGACGTGCTGCGATTGATCCATCGTGTAGATTTTCGCGTTAACCCAGAGGCCATCAACTACTTTAGAGGGCGCCTGTCCTCGAGCCGCCCAATGCTCAGCTTGAGTCAGCTGCTTGATATCGTCAAACTGCTCGGCCAATAAACTCGGCAAGGCCGAACAACACGCGCAACCGTGGCGTTCGTGCGTGTCCTGTGTGGACAGGGTTTCTGCCCAATTTTCAAAGGAGTTACCATCATCAAACAACATCTCGGTACTGCCCCTCTCTTGAGTCGATTACGCTGTCATTGTGCTAAAGTTTGCAGATGAGTGCACCCATAACTTTCGACAATTCGTACGCGCAGTTGCCCGCCAATTTTTATACTCGACAGGCACTACAACCGGTTACCCAGCCAACCCTGATTAAAACCAACCTTGATTTGGCGGAACAGTTGGGGGTCGACCGGACGTGGCTGCTGTCCAAAGATGCAACGCAAGTTTTCGCTGGCAATGAATTGCTGCCGGGCGCGGACCCGCTGGCCACGGTTTATGCCGGATTTCAGTTTGGCAACTGGAACCCTCAATTGGGTGACGGCCGAGCACTTCTGCTCGGTGAAGTCCTTAGTAACACGGGGCAGCGCTTTGATTTGCAACTGAAAGGCTCCGGCCCGACGCATTACTCTCGGGGGGGTGATGGCCGCTCGCCTTTGGGCCCAGTGCTTCGCGAGTACTTGGTTTCTGAGGCCATGAATGCTCTCGGCGTGCCCACAACACGTGCACTCGCCGCGGTCGCAACCGGCGACATGGTCTATCGTGAGCAACCTGAACCGGGCGGCGTACTCACTCGCGTCGCGAGCAGTCATATCCGCTTCGGTTCCTTCCAATATTTTTCAGGGGGACAGGACCCGGAGAGCCTAAGACGCTTAGCAGACTATACGATCGACCGTCACTATCCAGACCTCCGAGCATCCAAGCGGCCTTACCTTGGCCTGCTGGAGCAGGTCATTGAACAGGTCGCCCGGCTCATCGCGAAGTGGCAGAGCATAGGATTTATTCACGGGGTGATGAACACCGACAACATGCTTATCACGGGCGAGACAATTGACTACGGACCCTGTGCGTTTATGGATACCTTCAAACAAGCGACCGTTTACAGCGCCATTGACCAGCAAGGACGCTACGCCTATCAAAATCAGCCTGCCATCGCTCACTGGAATTTAATGACTTTGGCACAAGCGTTACTGCCATTACTTCATGACAACCAGGATGCAGCCGTTGAACAAGCAAAAGCAACTCTGCAGACCTTCCCAGACCGATTTGATGACCACTACAATGCGCACAGTGCGGTCAAACTGGGTTTAACGCCGTCAAAGGTCTCGCGCGCACTTTTTGCAGAGTTCCTCGCCCTGCTTGAAACCCACGAACTCGATTTTACCAATAGCTTTTCTGGACTCGCGGGCCGCCTTGAAAGCAATGCCCCCTTACTGGCAACGGATGATTGGCAACAATGGATGGCCCAGTGGCAAACCGCGTTGCAGGACAATGACGACAAGCCTGCCGCGCGACACCGGATGGAACAGGCCAATCCCTATGTTATTCCACGCAATCACCTCATCGAACACGCGATTCAGCAAGCCTACAGCGAGGAGGGCCTTGATCAGTTTGATGCCCTTCTTCAGGCCGTGACCGACCCGTTCGACCCAGGACTTGCCCGATCTCGTTTTGCGCAAGCACCGGCACACGATGAAATCGTCAAAAGAACCTTCTGTGGAACCTGATGCAAACTCGAGCCGAGACCGCGCTCAACACGCCAAAGCCCGCATCGGTATCGATCTTGGCGGCACAAAAATCGAAGTCATTTGCTTAGAACCCAACGGCTACGTTTCTTACCAAAAACGATTTTCGACCCCTCGGGACAGTTATCCCATGCTCCTTGAGGCGTTGGCCGACGCCATCCTATTAGCGGATCCGGAACCGGACCACCGCCTCATGAAGCCGATCGGAATTGGAACACCTGGCGCTGTCTCAAAAAAAACAGGCCTCATGAAAAACTGCAATACCACGGAACTCAATCATCAGAATCTAGCCGCCGATTTAAGCCAACTGGTGTCTAGAGACGTCAGAATCGCCAATGATGCCGACTGTTTCGCCTTGTCTGAAGCCGTCGACGGCGCGGGTCAAGATCACAACTGTGTCTTCGGCGTCATCTTGGGAACGGGAGTCGGTGGCGGCATCGCAATCAACCAAGCCCTCCTAGCCGGTCCCAACGCTATTGCAGGAGAATGGGGGCACAACGCCCTTCCCTTTGATCGCCTGCGGCCCGATTATGACTTTCCTTGGACCCGAGGACGGCCTTGTTATTGTGGTAAGACCGACTGCATTGAAACCTGGTTATCCGGGGACGGCGTGACACAGAGCTATGAGGCCTTAACCGGTGAGCGATGGCCCGCAGCAGAAATCTTTGACAACTCGAATCGGACAGAGGCGACTCAAAAGACATTCGATCAATATAGTCAGCTGTGTGCGCTCGCCTTATCCACCGTCATCAACTTAATTGACCCAGACATCATCGTTCTTGGCGGCGGTCTATCCAAAACACCGGACCTTTGTCAGGCAATCAAAAGCCAGTGGGCGAACTATGTTTTTTCAGATCAGGTTGCGACAAGCATTGCCTGCGCCCGGCACGGTGACGCTAGCGGCGTTCGAGGCGCAGCCTGGCTTTGGTCGGGGCAACATAAGGGCGCTTGAGGAAGATGAATTTTTTTAGGCTAGCGCTAAGGTCGGCGTCGAGGCTTGATAAGGACCCGTGTGCCGCAGCAGCAATTGCAGGATGTCATCCGATTGCTCGAGCAGATGTTGCGGATCCCCATCGGACTCGAAGTTGAACCGCATGACCGCCTCGGTTGTCGATGGATTAAGACTAAAACGAACGCCCGACGCCAACCGATACGCACGGTGGGTTTCTACGCCAAAGGTTTCTCGTTTTCCATTGACTTCAAGACACCCTCCGCCTTTTAAAAGCGCTTGGTCCAGGTCAAGGATCATCGCCTCAGGATGGTCCACCTGCAGACTTAGTTCAGATAGAACAGCCACTTCGCGGCGATAGGATCTGGCAAGTTGAGAAAGCGTTTGATCGGAACTCTCGATGATTTGAAGCAGGGTAATCCAAGCCAACATGCCTGAATCGATCCCCCCCAAACTCCCAAAGTAGTGATGCGCTGAGGACTCGCCGCCATAGACCGCGCCCGTTTGATGCATTGCTGCTCGCATATGGGCTGAACCCGTCGCAACCCGAACCCCTTGACCCCCATGACGGCCGACTGATTTTTGAATGCTCAGCACCAACTTTGGATCGTAAACCACGCAAGGGTTTTCTGCGTCCTTTAAAAAATGACCTGCCATCATTGCCATGACATAGGCATTGGGTACGAGGGCGCCTGCCTCATCAAAAAACACACATCGATCCGCATCACCATCCCAAGCAATCCCGACGCCCGCTCGACTTGACCTAACAAACGCTGACATTTGCGCTGCGAGCGGCGGCTTGAGCGGATCCGGACCCGCTATCGGAAGACCCGTGTCTTCGCCTGTGATCCACCGAACGTCTAAATTTAAGCGGGCGGCAAGTGGTATTGCAACGAGGCTCGCCGTCCCGTTTAAGCCATTGAGCGCGAGCGGACCTTTTGTCCAATCTAAGTCTAAGGGTTCCGCAATACGTTCAACGAACTCGTCAATCAGCGGCAGGGCAATAGGTGACTTAGGGCTCAAGGCGGGCTGCCCCCTGACGTTTTCCAGCAACGCGCCCCTCAACCGATCAAGTAAATGCGCGATAGGTTCTTGGCCTCCTTGGGCTTTAAACACTTTAAAACCATTGTCGGGCTCCGGATTATGGCTCGCTGTCACCATGACGCCCAAATCAATTCGTGCGATACCAACGCCAAAGGCCACAATTTCCGTCGGACACAATCCAAGGTCAAAGGTTTCACAACCCGAGGTCATAAAGCCTGCCATAAGGGCCTCGGCCAAGGCCGAACTTGAGACTCGAGTATCTCGGCCAACACCAATTTTTGCTTCGGAATACCAACTGCCTAATATGCGTCCAACGGCAAAGGCGACCTCAACATCAATCTGCTCCGGTACCCTGCCCCGGATATCACCGGCTCTGAAAATGGCTGTATCCAGTTGTTCGAGCGCATGCCCATGGTTTACTTTTGGTCGCAACGCCGCTACCTTAATTAGGGTCAAGACGAGAATCTTACCTGAAAATCCTCATTCACAATATGACGGTATTACCTTCTTAAATCAGCACCATCACCTTCAATAAACCTTAAAATCCAATCCGCGACGCGCGCTTGATCTGGCGACTGCGTCATGGATGAAACGGCGGCTTCATATTTCACCTCGCCCACGGCCTCACGGCGAATCTGTAATAAGGCGCGCGCATAAGCTGTGTCGAATTCAGGATGGCCTTGGAAGGTTAAAATATGTTTCTCAACTAGCATGCCGGCGATTGGACAAAATTCACTCTGGGCCAAAATCCTGGCACCTTCAGGCAATTTCGACACTTGGTCTTGATGACTTGAAAGTAGAGAAAATTGCGTCCCAGCTGGGGCATCAGCATTTAAGTCCATCAACAATCGGGTGTCGTGGCGGCCGACACCCCAACCTCGATCACTTTTCTCTGTTTTGCCCCCAAGGACTTGCGCAACCAACTGATGCCCAAAGCAGATTCCCACGAGCTTCTTCTGAGCTTCGTGCAGGGTCTGAACAAAGCTCCCCAGCTGTTGGATCCAGGGCTCGTCTTCATAAACACTGCGCTTACTGCCCGTGATCAGATAACCATCACAGGCGTCGAGTTCCCGCGGGTACTCGAGGTGCTCAACGTCGTACACGTTCACCTCACAAGGATGAGCGTCCGTGCTAAGAATACGCGTAAACATATCCGAGTAATCGCCGTGCGTGAGCTTTAAGTCATCGAGCACACTATCGGCCTTTAAAATCCCAACAACCGTCACACCGGCCTCCAGATCAAGTTTTTAATGCGTACTTAAATAATTTCAAAATATCGAGCCAACTGCCAGTCATTGACGTGTCGTTCATACTCCCTGACTTCCCAATCTCGACTCGCGGTAAAGTGTGCTCGAAATGCCGCACCAAAAATTTTCTCGGCGGCCGATGAGGTTGCAAATTTTCTCGTCGCGTCCAATAAATTACTCGAAAACTGCTGTGATGCGGGCAGCGCGTCTTGCGCATCATAGGCGTTCCCCGACAAGGGTTCATCGAGCACCAGCGCTGACTCGATGCCAAGCAGCCCAGCCCCTAGTGTTGCGGCCGCCGTCAAATACGGATTTGCATCAGCCGACCCCACCCGGAACTCCATTCGCTGTGATTTGGCAGAGCCTCGGATGACGCGCAGCGCACAGGTTCTGTTTTCGACCCCCCAAGTTGAGGCCGTCGGCGCCCAGGCGCCCTTGACCAAACGGCTATAGCTATTAATGGTCGGTGCGACAACCGAAAGCAATTCTGGCAAGTATCGTTGCACGCCGGCAACATATTGTTTCATGACTGAACTCATCATCAGCGGATCAGCCGCATCATAAAAGGCCCCAGCGCCAGATTCTTTTGTGACCAAAGACTGATGGAGGTGCCCACTTTGACCAGGATAATCCATCGACCACTTCGCCATAAACGTCGCGATCATGCCCCGTCGTTGAAAGAAGGCCTTCACCAAGGTTTTAAAAAGCGCCGCTTTATCTGCGGCTTTAAGACAATCATCAACACCGATTGCTGCCTCCCAAACCCCTGGACCGGTTTCACAATGGACGCTTTCCAAGGGTATTTCGTGATCCTCACAATAATCCATTAACTCATTAAAAAGATCTGAAAGCGTAAAGGTCCTCAGCGCTGAATATCCAAAATTACCAGGCGTCAGAGGAATCAGATTTCGATAGCCTTTATCCGCCGCAGACTGCGCCGTTTCTTTAAAAACGAAAAATTCGTACTCAAAGGCCATCTGAGACTGAAAGCCCAGAGCATCGGCCTTTGCAATCACGCTTTGCAAGCGACTGCGCGGACAGATTGCATGTGGTTGACCATTCTCCGACACGAATTCCGCTAGAAACAACGGGATACCGCCCTCCTCTTTGAGTCGGCGCTCTGTATTTAAATCAATCCGATACAGCGCATCCGGAAAGGCCGTATGCCAACCTGTAAACGATGCGTTGTCATAAAGTTGATCATTAACGTCCCAACCCAGCACGCAATCACAGAACCCTGATACGCCGTCAGCGACCCCTGAAAATTTATCAAGGCTTATGTATTTGCCCCGCATCACCCCGTCAATATCCGTGAAAACGAGTTTAACCCGGCGGATTCCCTCAGCGCGGTAAGTGTCTATTAACAATGTGCCTTGACTCATTTTAAGCGGCCTGTTTTGGAATTCGAATGGCACGAACCATGTTGACCACGGCTTCAGGCGGCGGTGGCGTCACCCGCATGACGACGAGCGCAACGGCAAAATTGAGCAACATTCCTAAGGTGCCAATGCCCTCTGGAGAGATCCCAAACCACCAATGTTCCGCATGGTTCAGCTCAGGCGCCATAAACTTAAAATAGACGATGTACGACGTGGTTAGCAGCAGTCCGCTCAGCATTCCTGATATCGCAGCCTCTTTATTCATACGCGTCGAGAAAATCCCCAACAAGATCACCGGAAAGAAACTCGCCGCAGCCAAACCAAACGCGAATGCAACCACCTCGGCGACAAATCCAGGCGGATAGATTCCGAACAAGCCCGCAATCAAAATGGCCACCGCGGCAGACACCCGCGCCCATCGCAACTCTTGGGTTTCGGTCAGATTCCTCGCCAAGGTGTTTTTAAGCAAATCATGGGAGATAGCCGAAGAAATCACGAGCAATAGACCGGCCGCCGTTGACAGTGCTGCCGCCAACCCTCCGGCCGCAACCAATGCGACAACCCAATTCGGCAACTGCGCTATTTCAGGATGGGCCAGCACGATAATATCTCTATCGATATACAACTCATTGGCGCTAGCACCGACTTCGTTCGACACGAGTCGCTCACCGGATGCTCCCCGCGCGCCAGAGAAAATTGGTTTGGCCGGCTCGAGCGCGGCACCGCCGCGATACTGCAATTTCCCATCTTCATTTTTATCCACCCACGCCAAAAGACCGGAATCCTCCCACTTGCTAAACCATTCTGGTAACGCTTGATACTCCGTTTCGTTCAATGCATCGATGATATTGAGTCGAGCAAATGCAGCGACCGCCGGGGCCGTTGTGTACAGTAAGGCAATAAAAACCAGCGCATAACCTGCGGAAATTCGAGCATCTCGCACGCTGGGCACCGTGAAAAACCGCACAATAACATGCGGCAAACCAGCCGTGCCGGCCATGAGCGCCGCTGTAATAAAAAACATATCCACCGTCGACTTTTTGCCTTCCGTGAACGCCGCCATGCCCAACTCTTGTGTTAAACCGTCGAGTTTTTCGAGCAAGAATATTCCCGAGCCATCGTTTACCGTCGAACCAAAACCCAGCATGGGCAGAGGGACATTGGTTAACATCAGCGAGATGTAGATCGCCGGCACCAAGTAAGCAAAAATCAGTACGCAATACTGAGCAACTTGGGTGTAGGTGATGCCTTTCATGCCACCTAGGACTGCATAGAAAAACACGATCCCCATACCGATCCCAACACCCATGTCGATATCAACCTCAAGGAACCGCGAAAACACAATCCCAACACCTCGCATCTGCCCAGCGATATAAGTGAATGAAATGAACACCACGCAAAGCACCGCAACCAAACGAGCAGTTTGAGAATAGTAACGATCCCCGACAAAGTCTGGGACCGTAAATTTCGCAAATTTACGGAGGTAGGGCGCAAGACATAATGCGAGCAACACGTATCCGCCGGTCCAGCCCATCAGATACCGGGCGCCATCGGCCCCTTCAAAGGCAATAATCCCAGCCATCGACAAGTAGGACGCTGCCGACATCCAATCTGCTGCAGTTGCTGCACCATTGGCCAGTGGGTGAACATGGCCCCCTGCCACATAAAAGTCTTTGGTTGAGCCTGAACGACTCCAAATAGCGATCGCTATATACAACCCAAAAGTAAGACCGACAAAAATATAAGTTAGAACTTGGGCTGACATTACCGATCCTCATCCACGTTAAACCGCCGATCAAGGGCATTCATCTGGACGACATAAACGAAAATGAGGATCACAAAAGTATAAATCGCACCCTGCTGTGAAAACCAAAACCCCAGTTTCCAGCCAAAAAAACTGTACGCGTTAAGGGCATCAACCCAAAGAATGCCACAGCCAAACGACACGAGAAACCAAACCAGTAACAGGCTTAATAACGTTCGTACATTCGCTCGCCAGTAAGCTTGATGCCCGATTTCCTCCGAGGCTCTCGACGCCAAGTCTTCTACCGGTGCGCGACTGCCCTGGGTACCTGCTTGCTGCTGATCTTCTTGGCTCATTGGTCTTGCCTCTTTGCTATTGCTTGAACGACTTTGCCACGGCAATTGAGTTGCGCTCCTAGGACGATTTTCGTTTTCTTCGAATTCGCGGCGCGATGCCTTGCCTAGCATTCGGTTTGCGACATACAGCCTGAAATTTTAAGGCCCAGGCTCGCTGCGTCATTAATTGTTACCCAAACCAGCGGATTGGGCCAATGTCTGCTCTGAACCTTGCGCCTTGCCCTCAAGGGCACCTTATCTCTTATAAGACGACAGGCAAAAAAAGCTCAGACGAATGTCTAAATGTCCTAATTAAGCATAGTACCTTAAAAATTCAAAGAGACCGCTTGGTAAAAGTCTCGTCCTCTGCAACGCCCCGCTTTCTAAACCGAATCACCCCTCTGTGTCGCCTAACATGAGGGAGGTTATGGTGTCAGCAGCTAAACAGTAGACGCGGTTCTCGCTGGTTGCACTTGGCTATGTTCATCGCCGTCGTCCGTCTGCCAGCACAGTTCGCCAGCTTCCAAATTTAGCGCACCTTCAGCATCATGACTGACATAATCGCCCACGAACTGCTCGAGCACATCCTTAACGACGCTGAGCGGTAACCGAGGCCTAAAAGGGCACTCGATTCTAAGTTCCTAGCTACTTATTAGCACCAAAGATTTGCCACGCTGCCATATTATTTTGACAGTAAAACCCTCGAAAGTGATACTCCAAGCTTGCCGCTACAAAGATAAGTCTTTCGGAGCCTTTATGAGTCTAGAACAGTTATTCAGCCTTTGCGGCAGCCTATCGATGATCGGTTGGCTTGGTCTTGCATTAGCGCCCCGTTGGCATATAACCCGAGATTGGGCCGCACCCGTTATTGCGCCTATTATCATCGGCGCCGTCTATGTTTGGCTGATGATGAACAATTTTCCGTCCGCCCCGGAGGGCGCAGGCTTTGGCTCCCTTGCAGGCGTCGCATTACTGTTTTCTGTCCCCGAGCTATTGCTCGCTGGATGGATTCATTATTTGGCTTTTGACTTATTTGTCGGCGCCTGGGAAGTTAACGATGCTCAAAAAGCGGGCATTCACCACGCTGCAGTAATCCCTTGCCTGTTCGCGACGCTAATGTTTGGCCCTGGCGGTTTGGTGCTGTATTGGATCATCAAACTGACTTACCGCGTAATTCATCAGATGCGAGCCAGCGAGGCCTAATCATGGAACAACCCCTCTCTATTGCTGCGTCGCAGTGGACAAACTGGCGCACCTATAAAAACTGTGATCCCACCTGGTTTTATTCTGCCCTTGGGCTCTCGGTTCTAGCAATCATTTGTCTTCTCGCCGGCAGCATCGACGACCGTTTATACAATGGGGTTTCGGTGTGGAGCAAGCCCTTCAAGTTTGCACTGTCACTTTCCGTGTATATCGCCACACTGATGTTTTTTGTCCGTTACCTGCCTACCCAGTATCTCCGCGCCGGAGCGGGCCTCTGGCTAGCAAATTCGATTACCGCAACCATGATGTTGGAGATGGCTTATATTGCCATTCAAGCCAGCCTCGGCGAAGCCTCTCACTTCAACATCACGACACCTTTTCACAGCATGATGTATTCACTGATGGGCATTGGTGCCGCTTGGCTGGTAATCGCTCCCCTCTGGCTCGCTTGGATTATCTGGCGGAACAACAAGAAGCGCGATGTTATGGCATTTTCAATTGTTATTGGATTAGCACTAACGTTTGGCTTAGGCGGTGGGTTCGGCGGATACCTTGGGAATCAAACCAGCCATTGGGTTGGCGCCGCGGCAACCGATGCAGACGGCTTGTGGCTATTTAACTGGGCAACAAACGGCGGCGATCTACGAGTCGCTCACTTCTTTGGAATGCACGCGATGCAAGTTGTGCCATTATTCGCTTTACTGCTGCCGCAACGGTTAAGAGCAAATACTGCTTATGCTCTCGTTATCGGGTTCTCGGCTGCCTATGCCACATTCTCCGTGCATACCTTTGTGCAAGCCATTGAAGGCCAGCCCTTCATCAGCTAAGCCGCCATGCGAGTGCTTTTTGACAACCGATCAGAGGCCCGACTGGACACATGCATAGACCTGAGCTTATGAACAGGGACCATCATGTCTACCGAAACGTTTGTCTCATGCAGGCGTCAACGCTTAAAAGTAGGTGCAGCAGGCCACATCAAGGTCCCTCTCAACGAGATTAAAACGACAAACAGTCACCCCCTAGCGAATAGCGCCTGCATCACGCAGCTTGCTCAAGCGTTCAGAACCTGTGCTGAGGTTGGTACCAGGGTCCTTAATCGATCGGACTTCCAATAATGCGGCTTATTAATTCAAGGCTTAACTATTGAGGCTTAACTATTAAGGCTTAACTATTAACTATTAACGCTTAAATATTAACGCTTAGTTTTTATGACTCAGCTACTAAAGCCTAGTTATCAACGCCTACCAACCCGCGAGTTCATCGTAAGAAAACGCGTGTTCCGAATGGCTGCAATTACGGCCACAACGACTTATCACTCACACGTTGCACCGAGCATCATTATCAGAAAATCGGATTTTCCTCCTACGATGTCAGTTAATGATGACCTCGTCGTCATCATCTGATTCAAGCAGTCCGACACCGCCCAGAGGCCGGTCCTCAACCAGATGCTTCGGCATCGCTTTGCTGGTTTTTGCGCCCAGACGGCGCATGGCTTCGGCGCGCTTGATCAAATTACCCCGACCACTCGAAAGCTTTTTATGTGCATCATCAAATGCATTCTGCGTTGACGCCAACCGCGCCCCAACAAGTTCAAGATCGGTGACAAAGCTCACCAGCTTGTCGAAGAGCCCGCCGGCCTTGGCGGCAATTTCCTGAGCATTACTGCTTTGGTGCTCGTAGCGCCAAATATTTTGAATGGTTCGAAGCGTTGCCAGCAAAGTCGATGGCGTCACAATCACAATGTTACGATCAAACGCATCGCCAAAAAGCGCGTCATCCTGTTGCATCGCAACCGAGAAAGCCGCCTCAATGGGAACGAACATCAGCACGAAATCCAGCGATTGAATCCCGGCCAAATTTTGATAATCCTTTTCCCCCAACTGCTTCACATGGTTACGCAACGATTGCACGTGTGCTACCAGATGCGCCTGTTGCTCAGCATCTACAGCCGAACAATACCGCTCATACGCTGTCAGGGAGACTTTTGAATCAACAATGATATCTTTGCCTTCCGGCAAATGAACAACTACATCGGGTTGATAGCGCCGCCCTTCCTCGCTCTTTAACGATAACTGAACGTCATACTCACGACCTTTTACAAGCCCAGACTTCTCAAGCACCCGCTCTAAAATAATTTCACCCCAAGTCCCTTGGGTTTTACTTTCGCCTTTGAGAGCATTGGTCAAGTTCACCGCTTCCAAACTGAGACGGGTATTGAGATCCCTTAAATTTTTTAATTCGTTGCGCAACGAAAACCGCTCTTTGCTCTCTTCGCTATAGGCCGTTTCGACCCGGGTTTGAAAATCTTTCAATCGTTCCCCGAGGGGTTTTAACAAATGTGTGAGCTGCTCTTCGCTCTGATGCTTAAAAGTCTGCTGTTTTGACTCGAAAATTTCGCTCGCGAGGGATTTGAATGTTTCCGACAATTTGTCTTTGGTTTGATCAAGCAAAGCCAATTTGTCCTGATGGTGCGCGGTTTGTTGCGCCATCGCTGTTGAAACTTGTGCCAACTGCTCTCGGAGTTCAATCTTTTCTTGATTGAGAGCCGTGACCGCGTGATCGGCGGCCTGCAGCCTTTGCCGTAACTCCGCCTCGAGTTCGGCCTTGGCGACCAAACTGGTTTCAAGCTGCGTGATTTCGTGTCGAGCCGCCTGGTCAAGACTCGTGCCGGCCGAGAGGGCTGTCTGAAGACCATCGATCTCAGCCTTACTCGCCGCTTCACGGCGGTCCCCCCGACGAATCCAAATAATCTGCCCAATAATTAGGCAGCCAATCGTTAAACTCAGGATTATTTCGCTTAGTGCCATCTCAACTCCATGGCGGGTTCAGGGCGAACCCTAGGGTAATGCTTAATGGACTCAAGCCCGTTATCGTATTGGCCACTATCTATTAATAGACTAAACCAAGGCTCTTAAAACAGCCAGCATCTCAAGGCTCGGCAGGAATCACGCCGTTAATGCATCAACGTAAACATTTTACGTCGATAGGTTGAGGCCATCGGATCGCCCTTCCCAAGCAGTTCAAAAACTCGGATCATCGTCTGCCGCGCCTTATCTTCTGACCATGATTTGTCACGTCGTAACATGTCTAAAAGGACCTGCAGCCCCGCTTCAATTTGATCGGCTGCCACCAGCGCGCAGGCGAAGTGATACAAATGGGATTGGTCATCAGGATGGGATATCGCCAAAGCTTCAAGCGCTTCTATCGGGTCAAGCTCGCTGACCTGTTGAACAAAATGCAGCCGACTTTTAGCTTTTTCGATACCCTCGGCATCGGCTGGCAAACTCGCCAGCAAAGCTTCCGCCTCTTGTATCTGATTCGCTTGAATCATTAAGTCACAAAGTTCTGTCTTCAGCGAGGCGTTTAACGGCTCTTGAACCATCATTTCTCGCAGCATCGCCATGGCACTTTCCCGATCACCAATGCTCAAATACTCGGCAATTTGTGCTCTGATTTGATCGCCTTCACTCATCGTCAGCTGATCAAATAACGCGCTGAGTGCCGCTTGCGTCTGAGGCCCTTCAAGGTTATCTAACAACTGCCCCCCTTTTACAACTTTAAGGGTTGGCAGGCCTCGAACGCCCAACTGCTGCACCAACTGCTGATTGGCCTGCACGTTCACTCGCGCCCAAAACAATTTACCTTGGTAGCTCGGAATTAACGTTCCCAAGAGCTTTGAAAGCTCATCCGATGGCGCTGCGCCTTCGGCATAAAACTCCATAATGACTGGAACTTGTTGCGACTTTTCAACAACATCGGTTTGAAAATTCTGAGCGGTAATTTCAGTTACGAAGTCGCCTGAACTCATCTCATTGGCGGGCATGATATTTTCCTTAAATCGGGGCTAGCGCATTGGGTTACCGTACAGAACAATCAACTGCTGATTCTTTACTGCAAACATCACGATGCGTGCAGTGTCCCTTTGGCTTAGGCGTCGGAGACATTATAAGGCGAGTCGGATTTTGGCGCTAGCAAAGACAAAGTCAGATGCTGTCGTTGCGCCGCCTTTAAGGGCCAAGCGGCAGGGGCCAAGCGCGAAAGGACAAGCGGTGGAAAATGATTTATCGCCTAAACAGGGCCCTTTATGACCTTCCTTTCGAGGCGCGCTTGCAGGCAGGCAAGTCGCGGGCTTGTCTTCGCCCAGCGCTGCACAATCCTGCGGAATACAATCTTAATTAAACACTCAGATTAAAAGTCAGTTTACCGACCAACACGCGGCTGCCGACGGGGTTCAAGAGGGCTTAAGCGCTAACCTAAGAGTCTAAGACCATCTCGTCTGAGTGCAACGGCCAATATACGACTGGAACTGAGCGGGTTCGTGCGACCCCGATATAGGATTTTTCGACCTTTGCTAATCAACCAGGTATCTGATGATTTGATATGTTTAATTCTCATAAGGATCTTCCTCTAGGGCGTAATATCTTGTTTTTTGTTATTCATTTTTGTTGTTACTTTTTTAGCAATTCTTGCTGTTCTTGCTGTTCTTGCTGCCATTTCTTCTTTAGCTGATATTTCTCTACTTACTGCGCGACCAATTCTTGCCCTGCCTTCCGGCTTTTCCCGCTTTTCCTGCTTTTCATGCTTTTCATGCTTTTCATGCTTTTCCACTTTTCCTGCTTTCCGTACTTTTGGTACTTTTTCAGCTTTTCCTGCTCAGTTTTGCCGCTAGGGCCAGCGACTTATCCCGCTTTTTTGCCCGTTTACTGAGTCAATTCGCGCTTTATCGCGCTGTTACACCACCTAAGACCTGCCTTTTTTTCAATCTCTTCGGTCTTCCTCATGTAAGCATTTGATCAAGGTTGCAACCTGCTCTAACAAGTACTCACTGGGCGCTTTCGTCAGCGGGGAAACCATTAAAGCGCATTTTACTGGTTAAGTATACAGTATGTACAAAAAAACAGTAAAAGGCGCGCCGTCAAGGTCGCCCGATGGGGCGAACGCTTAAGGCTGTGATTTAAGAACCCCCTTTCAAGCCCCTAGAACAGGACGGAGGGCCGATGATCGCCCTATCCGACATAGATGAATCAGAGCGCAGCCGGACGGTGGCTTCAGATCTACCAAGCGTCCTTGCTAGCCTATGTCATCAAAAAGAAGCCGCACCTGAATACCCGACCGTTCCCGGGTCCAGCTTTATAGGGTGTTTCGATAATCAGCCGGAGTTTTTTTGATGGCAGGCGCTGCTGCAAACCTGGGGAACCCCGATCAACACGCCGTTTTCGAGCACCTCTTGGCGCAAGGCATTGACACAAGGGCTTCAAAGGCTCGGGTGGCCACACCGAATCCAGCCAGGCAATACAACCGGCCCACCTGCGCATTCAACAGCCGGTGAAACAGGCCTAAGGAGATAAATCGATCCAATCAAAACCATCCGTTTGACTTGCAAGGGTCAAGACACCTTCCCAGTCACACAGCACCTGGGTCAGGGCAGATTTCGCCAGCGCTGGCTGATTGTTTTTTTCACTGACGTGCGAGATCACTAGGTTCTGTAACCTAGGTAAATTCAGCGTCCCAACAAGATCCGCGGCCTGATCATTGGATAAGTGACCAAAATCGCCAGCCACTCTTCGCTTTAAGGCGGCAGGATAAGGCCCTGACGCCAACATTTCTGTGTCGTAATTACATTCCAACATAAGCAGGTCACAGTCGTGATAACGGTCTCGAACGTGTGCGGAGATGTGCCCCAAATCCGTTAAGACGCCCACCCGGTTGCTGCCTTCACTAAAAATAAACTGGCAAGGTTCCCGAGCGTCATGAGGCACGACGACAGGCTCGACTTGAAGCGAGCCAATGGAAAAACATTGCTCATACTGAATGGGTTTCAAAGCTGGGAGCGGGCCGGTTCGCCTAGCATCATAGGTACTTGGCGTCATATAGGCCGGGATATGAAATTTCCGCGAGAACGGCGCAACCCCATTGATGTGATCCGCATGCTCATGGGTCACCAGCACAGCGTCGATGTCCATCGGCGTCAAATCGAGCCGGGCTAGACGGCGAATGGTTTCTTTTAAGCCAAACCCACAATCGAGTAACAGCCGACCTTCGCGCCCCTCAATAACCGTGCTGTTGCCCTTACTACCACTACCTAAGGATGCAACCCGCATGGATTAAGTCGAGTACTCTTTGATGACCTTAAGCAGTCGTTCAGCGGCCAAACCATCCGCAAAGCCTTCGCCTTGATAAACGGTAACCAGCACTTCGCCTTCGACATCTTCCAAACGGACCTCATAAAGATCTGTTGCCGCTTGAGCCTGATCTCCGCCGCTGAATAATTTCCGGAAGAAGGACGGCTTAGATAGATGGCTTGGCGTGTAGTACACGAAATACGTCTTCGTGCTGCGATTGATATCATTCACCGGAATATTCGCATTTTCCAATGCGTCACCAACGGTCGCCCATGCCCGATTAAAATCAAGCTTGTAACGAAGTTCGGGCTTAACCCGATCTGGGATTAGACGCGTCCGACCTTCGGTCAAACCGGATGCCATCATGCTCATGGTGCCCTGACTGATATTTTCGCCCAGATAATACGCCATGGCTTTTAAGACTTCGCGCTCCAATGCCAAATCATCACTGCTGCCTTTCCAAACCATATTGTCCAATCGATAGGGCGCATCGGCAGGCACTTCGCGCTGCTCAACATACAGTTCCGTGCTACCGCTTCGAACCCCAGGCTCAAGCCTTAATTTAAACTGATACAGGTTTATGTCCCGAGTATTTCGAAAGACGTTGCCTTGCCGAATACTTTCAAAGACCGATTCCGCCTCGCCCTGCCTCGCCGTCAACCATTTGCTTGTTAATATGCCTAAAGATGGATCGGCCGCCGAAACTTCTAGATTATTGGCTTCCCAAAACTGCACAACTTTTGGCCAAACTACTGACGGGGGAATATCTAGGAACACCCATTGAGCATCATCTAGCTTTTTAATCACGATTTGGTCTACGCCATAACGCGTACTGAGTGGTTCTGGCCGCCTCAATTCGTACCGTGTGCCAACAAGGCCTCGCGGATCCTGTATTTCTGGAATCGGCATCAGTTCCACATAAGCCGGTGTCTCGAGCTCTTCGGGCACCTGCGTCAATTTAGAACTGCCGGTCTCCAGTCGCCCGACCATTTCTTCGTTGCCAAACCAGCCACAGCCAGTCGCCCCAATAATTAATGCGCCTAAAAACCAGTTTCTCATGATGGGTTGATCCCCGCTGTCATCATCGCCTGTTTGACTCGCTCGTGATGGTGCTCGGCGAGACGCGTTAATGGTAGTCGAATCTCCTTTGAAATGCGCCCCATTTCTGCCAGCGCCCACTTCACAGGGATCGGGTTTGACTCGACAAAAAGGCTTTGATGGAGCCCCATCAGAGGCTCATTTAAGGCTTCAGCACGCGTTCGATCACCCGTAGTTGCTGCCGCCGCCATGGCTGCCATTTGCGCTGGCACGAGGTTCGCGGTGACACTAATGGTGCCGTGGCCACCCTGCAGCATCAATTCACAAGCAGTTTCATCATCCCCTGAAAAAATCAGGAAGTCATCTCCGCATAAAGCGCGAATAGATGCTGCCCGTTCGACTAACCCTGTCGCCTCTTTAATACCAACCACCTGTGGAATGTCCGCGAGTCGTTGGACGGTTTCGGGTAATAAGTCACAAGCGGTTCGGCCCGGCACGTTATACAGAATCTGTGGCAAATCGACCGCTGCGGCAATGGCTTTATGATGCAGAAATAACCCCTCTTGGGTGGGCTTGTTGTAGTAGGGCGTCACCAAAAGACAAGCATCTGCACCGGAATCTTTCGCAGAAGCCGTAAAGTCAATCGCTTCGCGGGTTGAATTGGCCCCGGTTCCAGCCACGACCGGCACGCGCCCATTGGCGGCAGTGACCACTGCGCGAATGATTTCGCAGTGCTCATGAGGAGTGACGGTTGGCGATTCACCCGTGGTGCCAACCGGAACAATGGCCTGTGTACCGCTTTGAATATGCCAATTCACCAGCGCCACGAGCCGATCCCAATCAACAGATTCATCGGATTGCATCGGCGTAACCAGGGCGACAATACTGCCTCGGATCATAAAGCATGATTCCATGAAAAAAAGGACCTCATAATAGCCATGCTGGTTTGCCGGCACAACTCCTCAGGGGCCAAAACTAAGCTTGTCGTTTAGGCCAAGCGCTCAAAAGCGCTTTGATCAAAATCGCTAAGGGAATCGCAAAAAACACGCCGGCCAAACCGAACCAGGCCCCAAAAATCAAAACCGCCAAAATAATCGCAAGTGGGTGTAAATTATTGGCCTCTGAAAACAATATCGGCACCAAGACCAACCCGTCTAAAGCCTGAATAACGAGATAACCGACCATTAAGTAAAAAAAGTCACTCGATAGGCCAAATTGCATTAATGCGACGATCGTGACGGGCACGGTCACTGCGGCAATTCCAAGATAGGGAATAATAACGGACAACCCGACCAAAAACCCCAGCAACGCCGCATAGTTGAGACCAAAAAACGCAAACAAGCCGTAAGTCACCAATCCCGCGATGATCAGCTCCAGAAACTTCCCTCGAACATAGTTCTCCATCTGCCCGCTCAACTCACCTCCGATTTGATTCATCAAAGGTCGCTCCTCGGGTAAAAAACCCAAACAGTACGATAGCAGCTGATCTTTATCCTTGAGCAGGAAGAAAACCAAAATCGGCACGAGCAAGGTATAACCCAAGACCGTAATGAGCACTGGCAGCTGAGAGATCGATACTGTCAACAGCCATTGTCCGAGGGCTGTCGCTTCATCGCTTAACAGATTCACCCAGACGCTAATCTGGCGTTCGGAAATTACCAAGGGGAAGTGAGCTTGCAGCGAGACCAACGTTGCAGACAACCGGTCACTGAGCTCTGGCAAGTCACGGTAAAGGCTTCCAAGCTGACGCCAAAACCGGGGCAGCAGGAACAATAAAAAACCAACAAAGCCGCCAAGAAACAATAAATACGTAATGGATACGGACAATGACCGGGGGACCCGCAAGCGCTGCAGCTGGTTAATCACCCCCTGCATGACGTAAGCCAGCACAATTCCAGTCAAAATTGGTACTAAAACCGAGCCTAGCATCACGAACAACAGGCTCAAGCTCAGCATTATGGCAAGCAAAATCAGCGCTTCTTCGTCCGAAAAATACTGGCCAACCCATTTTTTAAGAATCTGCTTCACGCGGCCGGATCACTTTTTTTCAACCAATGTTTGTAAACCCCTGCCTCGTCGGTCTGATTTAACAGCACATGGCCACTTTGGGTTGCAAATACCTGAAAATCTCGGACCGAGCCCGCGTCCGTTGACTCGACTAAAAGCACTTGCCCTTGAGCTAACTTGTTGAGCATCTGCTTAGCCTTCAATAGCGGCATCGGGCAATTCAACCCTTTCGTATCCAACTGCACAGGATCATCGCACTCTAAATTCACAACGCCATCCTTTGGCCCCTAACCGGAAAAGTATATCAGGCCAAGGCCGATGATACAGGTTGAACTCAAGGGCACACCCCTGCGAACATAGACTCATGACATCGCGCGACCTCATCAATTTTATCTTGCGTACCGGATGCGCCGGGCTTTTGCTGTTTGCGATCGCGGCTAAGTCAGCCAACAACGACTTAAACCTACCTGAACTGGGCGGGAGCAGTCCTGCAGCCACCTCACTTGCCTTTGAACATGATCTTGGCCAACGGTTTTTGAGAGCTGTCCGGGCGCAAACCCCAGGTTATCAGGATCCTCTGGTCATCGACTATCTTGAACACCTCGTTTTTGCATTAGCTGAGCATAGCGATCTAGAGGACCGCCGCTTATATATAACGCTGATCGACAACGCATCGATTAATGCGTTTGCCGCACCCGGCGGCGTGCTCGGGATTAATCACGGTTTATTTCTCCACGCGGAGACGCAGCATGAATTTTCTGCCATTCTGGCGCACGAACTCGCGCACCTTAGCCAACGTCATTTTGCGAGAGGTATCGAGGCCAGTAAAAAGGCCGGTGTTATATCGATCGCGGGCCTGCTCGCCGGTGTAATACTTGCCGCGACAGCCGGGTCCGAAGCGGGCATGGCGGCAGTCACAACCAGCCGTGGCCTTGCGAGTACGCAACAACTGAGCTACAGCAGGACACGAGAATCTGAAGCAGATCGAATTGGGATCAGTACGATGACCCGAGCAAATCTTGATCCCAGAGCAATGGCGTATATGTTTGAACGGCTTGATCGACTTAACCGCGGCAGTGGTGAACAAGTCCCTGAGTTCCTTCGAACCCACCCCGTAACCCGAAGCCGAATCAGCGACGCCTACAACCAAACAGAAAGCCTCGCCAAGAAGAAATGGGAACCCGATTTTGATTACCAACTCATCCGTGCTCGGGTCATGGTCTCCAACGCGAAGCTGATCCAAAACGTCATCAAACGCTTTGAAAAAAATGCAGCGGTAAAACAAGGCGCCGCCTTGAGCGCGACCCAATATGGATTAGCTCTGGCCTATACCAAAGCAAAACAATTTAATGAGGCTAAAGTCTTACTCGATAAACTGCTGACGCAGTATCCAAACCACATCGCCCTAGAGCTGGCTCAAATAGAGCGTTTGGCAGACAGCCTGCAGTTATCCGAAGCCCTCGCGACTGCGCGTCGCGTGCTTGCGATTAATCCGAACAATTATCCAGTAACGGTGATCTACGCAAGACTGCTCGACCAATCAGAGCGTCCGGATCTTGCAAGCGAGGTGCTGAACGAACTGGTTCTCGCGCGCACCCAGGATGACCAAGTTTGGTATCAACTGGCAGAGAGCCTGGGTTTGGCCAATGATATCCCTGGTGTTCACCAAGCTCGAGCAGAATACTTTCTACTCAACGGCGACTTAGACGGCGCCGCGAAACAATTAGGGTACGCATTACCGCTAGTCCGCCAGAATTTTCAACTCAGCGCGAGAATCAAACAGCGCATTGATGAAATTTGGCTGTTACAAAACCAAGCTTCGCAATAGTCTCTGCTGGTGGTTTTCGGCACCAAATTTTTGTTTTAAGCCTTGAAATCCAACATACGTTGCAACGGCACCAAAGCCTTTGCCGCCAATTCAACCGGTACAAGGATCTCTTGATCTTGCATCAGTAAGGCACGCTCAACCTGCTCAAGGCTGTTCATGGCCATCCAAGGGCAATGGGCACAACTTTTACACGTTGCGCCACTACCTGCCGTTGGCGCCTCTAAGAAGCGCTTTTCTGGGGCTTGCTGCTGCATCTTGTAAAAAATTCCGCGATCCGTTGCCACGATAAAGGTCTCGGCGTCTATCTCAACCGCTGCTTTAATCAATTGTGACGTCGAGCCCACGACATCTGCCATCGCAACAACACTTTCAGGTGATTCCGGATGGACTAAAACCACGGCATCAGGATAAACCTTCAGTAAATCCGCGATCCCACGGGCTTTAAACTCCTCATGAACGACACATGCGCCATCCCAGAGCAACATATCAGCACCCGTCTGTTGCTGAACATAGGCCCCCAAATACCGATCGGGCGCCCATAATATTTTCTCACCCTGATCACTCAAGTGCTCAACGACGTCGAGTGCAATACTGGAGGTCACCACCCAGTCAGCGCGCGCCTTGACCGCGGCCGACGTATTGGCATACACCACAACCGTTCGATCGCTATGTTTGTCGCAAAAAGCCTCGAAGGCGTCGATTGGGCAACCCAAGTCCAGGGAACATGTCGCTTCTAAGGTTGGCATCAAAACGGTTTTATCCGGACTCAGAATTTTTGCGGTCTCCCCCATAAAGCGGACCCCTGCAACGACAATCCGCTGCGCCGAACTCATCGCACCAAATCGCGCCATTTCTAGAGAATCGGCAACGCAACCGCCAGTTTCATCTGCCAAGGCCTGCAAGTCTGGATCGGTATAGTAATGCGCCACGAGCGTCGCATTATGCTGCTCGAGCAAGACTTTAATTCGGGTCACCAAAGCCGCTTTTTCTGAGCTACTGAGCCCATGCGGCGAAGGATGCTGTGGAATAGTGATATTCATAACGTTTTCCAATGTCTGCCATTTCGTCAGCAAATTGGCGCCTTACCGTAAGGCACCAAACGCTTACTTGGTAGTAATTATGCAAGGGGTAACCGACAATACCCTCATGAAGCTATTGTTTCTTACCCAACCGCTTGATGTCAAAGAAGACAGCAATTTAGCATTGCTAACCACCGCTGCGATAGCGGCAGGCGTTGACGTTGCCTGGGGTCACGTGGATCAGCTAAGCCTCGTTGCCGGTGAGGTACTCACCCGTGGCCAAAGCCTGGTTTCGCCACAGTCTTTTCACAGCGATCTAAACGCCGATCAAGCTTTAGTCTGCCATGACTTTGACCTGGTTTGGTTACTATCCCTCGGTAAGCGCAACAGTTTTCTGGATAAAATCCAGCTCCTCAAAATTCTGGAAACCCGAACGCGCGTTATTAACAGCACAGACGCGCTTCTCTACCTCAGAAGTAAATACGGTCTGACGCAACTAGGCGATCTGTTTCAACACCCCAAAACATTTGCCAGCAACCAAGCTGAGACCTTCATCGAAATCATTGAACGCGGCGGAGAGTGGATTCTAAAGCCAGCCGCTGGCAGTCTCGGGCAGGGCATATTTTTACTCAACAAGAAGACTCACGATTATCCAGGCCTCATTCGCTACCTGTTGGGCCAGAATGCGGATCACTATTTGCTTCTGCAAGAACACATTCCGGATATAGACCGCGGAGAAAAGCGTGTCTTAATGGCGGCCGGCCACCTGATCGGCGCCTACCTTCGCCGTCAAGACACTGATCATCGGACCAACTTGATGCAAGGCGGTCAAGCAGAACGAACCACCCTTTCCGAAGCTGAGCAGGCACTCGCTTTAAAGCTCGGCGCCTATTGTTCAGAGCTCGGCGCTGAGTTCATTGGAATTGACCTGGTCTACCCGTATGTCATTGAGGTCAATGTGATCAATCCAGGTGGACTGGGTACCCTCATGTCACTCGGCGAGGCCAATCAGGCGCGCGCGGTCATCCAGGCAATCCTTCAGACATAGATCTTGAGTTTTCAGTACGAATCGGTATCATGGGCGCCTTTACGAGGGCCGTTAGCTCAGTTGGTAGAGCAGTTGGCTTTTAACCAATTGGTCCCGCGTTCGAGTCGCGGACGGCCCACCAA
>Ga0233426_10000168_pt1 | contig 75810 bp, 65 predicted proteins | sample SI_118_April2016_6_FD_179875 | JGI IMG/M metagenome (GOLD analysis project Ga0233426, IMG submission 179875) | Seawater microbial communities from Saanich Inlet, British Columbia, Canada - SI_118_April2016_10_MG | ecosystem: Environmental > Aquatic > Marine > Inlet | place: Canada: British... | reverse complement strand
TTCTACCCACTCTTGATGACGTGGTGAATCTGATAATTTTTGTTTCATACTTACTTCTTCTATTTTTTCTTCTACATTTGGAACTACTTCTTGAGTTATTTTATTATTATTAACACTCATATCTTTCTCTTCTTTTTCAGGATGATTTCCCATGAGAGAACAAGATACTAAAAAAATACTCAGTAAAAGTACAACTATTTTTTTCATAATTTTCATTTAATAATATATATGCATATTCATTATATATAATAAATATAAAAATTAAACAAAAAAACACTTATATTGCTATAAGTGTTTTTCGCTTTTTCTTACTTGTTTTGTGTTTATTGGCAGGACTGAGAGATTAGTAATGAGGAACTTTTTGAATTATTAGACGAATTATCATCTAAGAATTGTAATAATTATGAATAGTAATATACTTATATAAATTATTATTAATTATAAAAATATGTTTTGATTTTTTTGAAATAAATTTAAATTAAGAGCCTCTAAAGATGAAATATGAACAGTTAGGCAACTACTAATTAATTTTCATGGAGCATTTAATTGGAGAGCTTATGATGCAGATAAGGAAATATCAAAAGAAGCAAGATTATTATTTCAAGAAGGATTACAGTTATGATCAAATAATAATATCGAATGAGCATTAATAAAGTTTAAACAAGCATTGATAATTGAAGAGAATTGGGCCTATTTGAATTATGAAATATGATATACTTATTGATTATTAGCAAATTATGATGAGGCATTAAAATACTATAAAAAAGTAATGGATATTGAATCAAGATGATTTTTTTCTGTAATCACAGAAACATATATATTAACAAAAGTTATTGATAATAAATATTCTAAGGAAGTATATAAAAAATATATTGAAATCTATGATACTCCTATAGGTACAGTAAAAGAATGATTATGTAAAATTTTTATAGAAAAGCATCCAGGAATTAATATAATTTATCCAATATATCTGGAAACTCTAATATTTAATTTAAATTTAGAAGAAGCATCAAAAATTATAGAAAAATTAGATTGAATCGAAATTGATATAGATAGTAAAATGTATATTAAATTATCACAATCATTATATTATATATTACTTTGAAATAAAAAAGAAGCTTATAGTTGTTTATTTTGAATATATAGAATGGATACTTCGAGAGGTATAGATAATTTAGCAGATTATATAAATCAAAATTTAATAAAACAATAAACATAGGGACTATTAAATAATCAAAAAAACACTTATATTTCTATAAGTGTTTTTCGCTAATCTTTACTATTGCGTATTAAATGGCAGGCCCACTAGGAATCGAACCTAGAGCGCGGGATTTGGAGTCCCGAATTTTAACCGTTAAACTATAGGCCTATAGTCCTCTCTTACGAGAGGATTATTTTTATATTGAAATTCTATGATAAGCAGTGATTGTATCTTCACCAATGAAAGCTTTAACTTTCATATTAGGATCGATAACAAAAGCTTGTTCTAATAAAGAAATTTCAGATTTAAATTTCCCCATTTTTCCTCCAATAATTTTAAGTAAAACATCATCTGATTTACTTCCCATTTTTGGATCATTTTTCATAATTTCTAATTGAAGTGCTTGTTCTTTTGCAACAACTTCTTCAGAAATATCATCAGCTGATAAGTATTCTGGATTAGCTGCAGTAACGTGCATAGCAACTTGTTTCATTTTTTCTACATCAGTACCTTCTTTTGCAACAATAAGTGAAGCAATTTTAGCGTTTGAATGTAGGTATGCAGCAGTAACTCCACCTGTAACGATTTTATAATCTAGAAGTTTTAAGTTTTCACCCATTTCTAGAGCATAATCAGCATTAATGATAGTTTGTGCAGCTTCTTTTGAATCTTCACCGTTTTCTTTTAGGTATGAAGCCATAGCTTCTAAAAGAGTAGTAAATTTATCAGTGTTAGCTAGGAAATCTGTTTCACAACCGATTGATACGATGTAAGCAGAACCTCCTTCAGTAACAATTTTAATTCCACCTTCTGTAGTTTCTCTATCAGCTTTTTTAGCAGCTTTTGAAAGACCTTTTTTTCTAAGTTCTTGAATTGCTAATTCCATATCACCATTAGTTTCAGTAAGAGCTTTTTTACATTCCATCATTCCGATTCCTGTTCTTTCTCTTAGTTCTTTAACTTGAGCAGCAGTAATTGACATAATATTTTTATATTATTTATATAATATTTATTTTAAGTTTTCTTTAATTTTTTCTTCAAAATTATCTATGTATTCTACATCCATATCTTCTCAGATATAAGCCTTGTAACCTAAAAATCAAGCTATTCAAGCGTATATTAGAAAAAGTAATCATCAAAGTGGTAACAATAAAGTTACTACGAATCTGATTAAAATAAATCAAATAAATATAAAGTTTCAATATTTATTATGTTTTTTGAATAAAAGTGATTTTTTAGATTCTGTAAAAAATAACCATATTCATACAAAAGGTAAATAATTTAAAGCATTTTTTAAATTATCAGCATTTGTTTGTTTATTTTCTTCCATAATAGAGTAGAATAAAAAATAAAAATGAAATTTTATAGAAAACTTATTAATTTTAATAAGTTTTCTATAAATAATTATTTAGTTTCAGTTTTTACTTCAGTTTTAGCAGGTGCTTTTTTAGCAGGTGCTTTTTTTTCACCACTTACTTTTGTAGCAGGTGCTTTTGTGAAGTTAGTTTTAGCTTTTACTCCAGCAAGAGTAGAAGATAATTCGTTTGCAATAAATTCAATAGATTTTACTGAATTTGTGTTAGAAGGAATCATGTTAGAAACAAGAGAATCATCACCATTAGTATTGAAAATAGCAAAACTTGGTAATTTTAGAGAATTTGCTTCTCTGATTGCTTGTAATTCATAAATACCATCAACTGCAAAAATTACATCAGGTACTTTTTTAACTTCTTTTAAACCTTTATATGCTCTATCTAATTTTTCAAGTTCTAGCATTTTACCAGCTTTTTCTTTTTTAGTTAAAACATCAAAAACTCCAGCTTCTGCATCTTTTAATAATTGTAAGTAAGTTGCAATTCTTTTTTTGATAGTTTTGAAGTTTGTTAGTAAACCAGGAACCCATTTTTCAGTTACGTAAAAATGTCCAGTTTCTTCAGCTAATTTAGAGAAAGCATCTCTTGCTTGTAATTTAGTAGCAACAAATAATACTTTTTTCCCATCAGCATGTAAAGCTTTTAATTCAGCTTTTACTTCTTCAAGTTTTTTAGCAGTTTCAAGTAAGTTAATTACATGAATACCGTTTACTGAACCATGAATATAACTTTTCATTTTTGGTGACCAGTAATTTTTTTTGTTCCCAATATGTAATAGGTTATCGAACATTGAGTTTAATGTTTTTTTGTCCATCTTTAATTTTTTATTTAAATAAGCAAGATTTCAATAAATCTTTAATAAAATATTTTTGTGCTATTCAGCTTCGCAAAAATATTTGAGTTTTTTATTTATATTAAGCCTCTCTTATCTAGAAAGACTTAATATAAGTTAATTATTTTTCTTCAGTTTTAGTTTCAACTTTTTCTTCTACTTTTTTAGCAGGAGCTTTTTTAGCTGCTGTTTTTTTAGCAGGAGCTTTATCTTCTGATTTATCATCAGCTTTAGCTTCTTTAGCAGGAGCTTTTTGTAAAGCTTTTAATGAAAGACCAATTCTTTTTTTAGTAGGTTCAAAGTTAATAATTTTAGCAGTAACTTCTTCTCCAACTTTAACATGATCTCTAATATCTTTAACTACACCGTGTGAAATTTCAGATAAATGGATTAACCCTTGGATTCCACCTTCAAGATTCATGAAAGCACCAAATTTAGAAATTCTAGAAATTTCTGCAGTGATTGAATCGTTAAGTTTGTATTTTTTAGCAAGAACATCCCAAGGATTTTCTTTAAGTCTTTTAATTGAAAGAGATATTTTATCTGAATCAAGACCAATAACTTTAACTTTAACTTTCATACCAACTTTTGCAAATTTACTAGGATCGTTAACGTGACCCCAATCAATTTCAGATACATGAACTAAACCTTCAAGCCCTTCGAATGTAACGAATAGACCGTATGATAGAATACCAGAAACAACACCTTCAACAACATCTCCTTCTTTCAGAGTTTGTAGTGCTTTTTCTCTGTTTTCAGCAATAGCAGCTTTTTCAGAGAATATGATTTTTTTACCGTCTTCATCAACATTAATAACTCTAACTTGGAAGTCTTGACCAACAAGTCCTTCAAGATGTTCAAGAATTTTTTCAGCATTCGCTCCTTCAACTCTAGGATAGTGAAGTGGAGTTAATTGAGAAACAGGTATAAACCCTTTTAATCCATCAATATCAACAAGTAATCAACCTTTGTTTGCTTCAGTTGGTTTAACAGTAATAACTTCTTCAGATTCGTTATATTTAGCAAGATTTTGTAAGTTTTTAATTTGGTTAGCTCTTTTTAGAGAAAGGATTAATAACCCTCTTTCAATAGAATCACCTAAAACCATTACATCAATAAGTTGTCCAGCTTCAAAACCACTAAGGTCAACTGTATTCCCTACTTCTTTTGCTACAACTAGTCCTGTAAATTGGTTATTTACATTTACTAAGATGTTTTTCTTTTCTACTTTAACAATAGTACCAGAAATAACTTCTCCTTCTTTTGGATATTTAATCTCAGGAGATTGTTCAAATAACTCTTCAAACAGAGCCATATCATTTTGTGCCATGCGACATAAAAATTAATAAATAAATTAATTCAACTCATAACTGAGTGAATAAAACGTTAAAAGTAAGATTAAAAATCTTCTTAGTAAAAAGCTTACGTAAGGCAAACTTTCTACTTTAAAATTTCTATTTCTAAACTCCTTTCGTTAAAACGCGCGATAAATATATTGATAAAGCCAAAAAAGTCAAATGATTTTACATACTTTTTCACCTAATCTATCAGAAAAAACGCAATAATATAAATCTGGTTAGATTTTAGGTTTACTTAAGTATGTTTTCTTATAATACATCTTGTAAACTATTTTATAAATAATTATATAAATATGACATTGCAGGATAAATGGCATGAAGAATACAAACCTCTCAGAAAAATATGGAAAGTAAGATCAAGAGCAAATTATCTTACAAAAGGAATTATAAATTTTTTAGGAAAAATGTAGAACAACAAAAAAATATAGACTGAAAATCTATATTTTTTTGTATTTTAATAATCAAAAAGGTATGGATGTTAAATCCATACCTTTATACATTAAAACATATAGACTACTACTTTAATCCAGCAATTGCTGATTCAAGTGCTATACATTTTTCTTGATCTTTGAATGTTACCCAACCAAGTGAAATCATAAAAAATATTTTTTGTATTTCTTTAACTATCCCACTATCAAGATATCTTTTAAAATCGTCAGATACTCTCATATAATCAATAGCATGACTTTTACCTACTTTTAAGAGAATTTCTTTATCTTTCTTAAATTCTATATGAAGCATTTCGTTTTTTTCTAACCACTTTATATCTACAGGGTTAGCAAAATCAACTAAAGTACAAAATTGAGTATCATCAGGGTTCATAAAAACTTCTAATTCTTTTAACTCTTGAATTAAATCATTCAGAGTTCTCATATCTCTACACATATCTGTTCCTAATATTTAAAAAAGATACTATAAATTATAAATAAAACAATATATTGTCAATACTTATATTTTTCACATCAAAAAACCGTACTAAGTAAAGTATACTTAATACGGTTTTCTTTAACTTTCAAAATGGGCTACCCTTAGATATCAATCGTGGAACTTTTAACTTACTTTTTTATATGTGAACTCATAAGGAGAAGTGAAAGAATTGTTGTTGAAAATAAAGAGATTATTTTTGATCTAAAAATTTCTTTATTAAAGAAATTTTACCCCATATATATGAATATTTTTTAAGGTGATTGAATTTATCACTTTTGTCACTCCAACATTTAGTGTTTGAAAAATCTACATATCCTCTAATCGCACAGATATTTTTTCAAGTTTTTAATTGATCCAACCTTGCATATCAATTTTTATCTAACTTAATAACGGCATATCTATCTCCTAAACCTTTTGATGATATTCCTATAAAGTCTGTTAAAGGTAATATATCGTTACTATTATGTATATGTATATTCGAATACCTCATATAGACTAGAAAATCACCTACTTTACCTCAAAATCATCACATTTCAGATATTATAAATGTTTTTCATTCAATTTTTGAATAATCATTTGTTACAAAAATAGGTTCATACCAGTCATTATTATTTTTTTGACCTAGTTCTATATAAAAAATCTCACCTTCCATGATATATTCATTTGCTCATTTTTGATTTATATCATCTGGAAGTATTCCTTCTCAAAAAATAGAAGAAGATATAGTCTCTAAGTCAATATATGAAAAATTATGAGTACTAGGTCATGTTTTTTGTCCTTGCCAACCAGATGATCATCGAACGTTCGCACTATGTTCTATCCTAAGAGTTATTTCATTAGCATTTTCTAATGATTTAAAATAAGGATGAGAGATAACTTTAATTAATATTATTATGATTCAAACAAATATAATAATTATTAAAATAAGTGAAATTAATATTTTGAGAAATTTTCTTAGATCTTTATCCATATCCATAATTTTAGAAATCATAGTTTTATATTAGTAAATATTTCCTAAATTAGCGTACTTAAAAAGTAATTAAAACAAATATTTATTTATTTTTGAGATAATATATGCCCCGTCAAACCATCAAAAAACCGTATTAAATATAAATATTTACTACGGTTTTCTTTAGCTTTCAAAATGGGGTACCCGATGGTGTCAATCGTCGAACTTATGACCTACTTTTCTATGTGTCCACACATCAAGAAGAAGTGAAAGAATTGATTGTAAAAATAGAAATAATGTTTGATTGAATTAATCAATAACTGTTAACTCATATCTTCTAGTAGAATCATTATATTCTATTCTTATATTTCATTTCGTTTTATCATTCATTCAGTAATTAGATCATTCTTTGCCTATTAGATTAACTAGGATATTATTATCTAAATTAATATCTCATAAATCTATTAAATTTATTATTTCTTTAGGAATACTTGTTAATTGATTGTTACTTAAATCTAATTTATATAAATCAGTCAATTTTCATATTTCCTTAGGAATAGTCATTAGTTTATTATCACTTAAATCTAATGTATGCAAATTAGTCAACTTTCATATTTCTTTAGGAATAGTTGTTAATTGATTTCCCCTTACTTCTAAATTAGATAATTTGTTTAAATTCCCTATTTCTTTAGGCAGTGTTGTTAATTGATTTTTAACTAAACTTAGATGCATGAGATTAGTTAAATTTTCTATCTCTTTAGGAAGTGCTGTTAATTGATTATTGTATAAATATATAGTATCTAAATTAGTTAGATTCCCTATTTCTTTAGGAATGTTTATTAATTGGTTATTATTTACTTCTAATTCAGTTAATTTAGTTAAGTTCCCTATCTCCTTAGGAAGAGAAGTTAATTTATTATAACGTAAATCTAATTTAGTTAAATTAGTTAAATTCCCTATTTCTTTAGGAATACTTGTTAATTTATTATCATTTAATACTAACTTAGTTAAATTAGTTAAGTGTCATATTTCCTTAGGAAGTGTTTCAATGTATCTGCTTCATAAATAAAGAGTCTCACTATTACATAATTTAGTAATTGAGCTAGATGTGCCTTTTGAAAACATCTTATTTAATTCATCTGCTCATTTTTGAGTTAAGTTTTCAATACAATTAATCGTATTATTAATTTCAATTCTATCAATGTCTTCTACTTTATCTCCTACAATGTTTCAAGAAATTATTTTATCAGTTATCGGCATTATTTTTTTATCCTCTGTTTGTGTTCAACATCCTGTTAACACTGTTAAAGATATTAATCAAACTATAACAATAATTTTTCTAAAAAACATAATCTCATAAATAATAAAAATAAAGTTTATATTATTCTAATAAAAATTTAATTTAAACAAAATAATTTTATTTAATTATTATCTTTATTAGATAAAATATACCTCCGTCGAACCTCAAAAAACCGTATTAAGTAGAGTATACTTAATACGGTTTTCTTTAGCTTTCAAAATGGGGTACCCGAAGGGTCTCGAACCCTCGACCTCCAGAGTCACAACCTGGCGTTCTAACCAACTGAACTACGGGTACCATATCGACTGATATGTAGAGAAAGCAGGGAGATTATATTGAAACTGAAGGTCTTGTCAAAAGAAAAACTAGTTTTTTAAGTATTTTTGTTTTTTATCAAAAATAAACTCCTCACGATATACATACTCATACAAGTGTAACTATAATTAATTCTTTTTTTGAAGGTATTTCTTTGAGAAATAAGAATGCTGCAATCATTGAAAATACCATATATAACATTCATATAAGTACTGCTTGGATTATTCAGAGCTTTTGTATTAAGAAAAGACTTACAATTCATACAATAAGCCGTAATATATTTTCAATTACTAATAAACTCGTCATTTTGGGAGAGAGCTTCTTGATACTTGATATATCTTTCGTTAATATATTAGTTACCAGCAAAATAATAAAAACCATAAAGGTGTTATATAAAAATGCATTATAAGCAGTTAACTCTAATAATATGTATCAGAAGATTAATATTTTAATAGAAGCTAAAAAAGCTGAAAACATAAGTGCTCAACAATATTTATTAAATGATAATTTTTTAAAATCTATACTTCATGCTATTAAAATAGCTCCTGCTGCAAGTGTAAACAAAAATGAATTTAGACTACTATCTGTAAATAATAAGAATCCAAATACTACAGTAAACACTGTTTCAAATTCTCAATAAGGTAGCAGAGTAGAAAGTTTTTCCTTTTTATAAGCGTATTGTTCAAATACTTCTGAAAAGATTCAAAATATAGCTGATAAAAATAACAGCCCGGCTATTCCCCATCAAATAATTTCAAAATCAAGAAAAAAATAACCAAAAAGTCCTAAACTCAAAGTTGCTACAGCTCAGATAAGTTGATATAACTTACTTGATAATATACCATCTGTAAGTTCAAGGGCTCTCTTGTAGACTATTCACGCAATTGATCAAAGAATGGCATTAAGGATTCAGTAAAGCATAAATTTAATTATATTTAAATTTTAATCATCATATATTATTATTTAAAATTATCAAAAAATAGAACCTAAATAATTTAGGTTCTATTTTTTCAATAAATTTACAAAAGCTTCTGATGGAAGTGAAACTTTTCAGAATTGTTTCATTTTCTTTTTCCCTTTCTTTTGTTTTTCTAGTAATTTTTTCTTTCTTGTAATATCTCAACCATATAACTTTGCAGTTACATCTTTTCTCATCGCTGATAGATTTTCTCTTCATACAACATCTCCTCAAACTACGGCTTGAATTTTGATAGTAAAGAGTGCTTTTGGAATTGAAGTTTTTAAGTTAGCACAGATTTTACCTCATAGATATCTTGCTTGTTCTCTATGACAGATAAAAGCAAGGGCATCTACTTTTTCGTCAGCAATTAATATTTCTAGTTTTACTAAATCATCTTCACTGTATTTAATAAATTCATAGTTAAGAGAAGCATATCCTGAACTCAGTGATTTAATTTCATCATAGAAATCTCCGATCAACTCATTCATTGGAAGTTCATAAGTCAGCATTACTCTTCCTGAATCTATATATTGTTGATTTTTGAATATACCTCTTCTTTCTTGAGAAAGAGTCATTAAATTCCCTACAAATTCATTTGGTGTTAGAATTTCAACTTTTGCAACGGGTTCTTCTATATAGAGATATTTTTCTCTTGAAGGTAAATCTTCTGGATTTGAAACAAGAACTCTTGTACATTTTTGACCTCTTTCATTTTCCATATATTCTGCTGAATATCTCGAATATTCTGATTTTTTATCTCACAGTAATATAACTCTATAAGTAACCTGAGGAGCTGTAAGGATTACATCCATAGAGAACTCTCTCATAAGTCTTTCTTTTACTATATCTAGATGAAGAAGTCCTAAAAATCCACATCTATACCCATGTCCAAGTGCTGGAGATACATCTGTTTCAACAGCAAGAGCTGAATCATTTAATACGAGTTTTTCCATTGCATCTTTTAACAGTGGATATTCACTTGAATCCATTGCAAATATACCTGCATAGATAAATGGTGTTACGTCACCAAACCCTTCAATTGCTTTTGCATCTTCTGGTTTTGCTCTAGGACCTTCAACTATTTCAGGTTTCCACATTGTATCCCCTACTTTAGCATCTCTAATTGTTTTTAGACCAGTAACTACATATCAGATAGCACCAAGACCTATTTTGTCATCACTTGTATAACTTGGAGAAAAATGCCCTACATCAAGTGCTACAATTTTTTTATCTGTATTGAGGAAATGACACTCATCCCCTTTTTTTATTTCACCTTGAAAAACTTTTACGTAAGAAACAACACCTCTGTAAGCATCATATTGAGAATCAAAAACAAGAGCTTTTAATTCGTCTTTTACAGGATCTTTATCTGAATAAACGACAGGAGAAGAAACTCTTTCAATAACAGCGTCTAGTACAGTTTCTACATTTTCACCAGTTTTTGCTGATACTCAAATAATTTCTGATTTATCACATCCTAATAAATTCATGATTTCTTCTGCAACTTTATCAAAATCAGCAGCAGGAAGATCAATTTTATTAATAACTGGGATAATATCTAAGTCATTTTCAATAGCCATATAGACATTTGAAAGAGTTTGAGCTTCGATCCCTTGAGTTGCATCAACAATTAATAGAGCTCACTCAACTGATGCAAGTGAACGTGAAACTTCGTATTGGAAATCAACATGACCAGGAGTATCGATAATATTCATTTCATATCCTTTCCAGTTCATTCTCACTGGTTGGAGTTTGATAGTAATACCTCTTTCTTGTTCGAGTTCCATGGTATCTAGCATTTGAGACGTTTTCATATCTCTTTTTTCGATAGTACCAGTAATTTCTAATAGTCTATCTGCAAGAGTTGATTTTCAATGATCGATATGTGCAATAATACAAAAATTTCTGATTTGTTCTAAATTCATTCTGTGTGATTTAATTATCTTTAAAATTCGCGGTTAGTATAGTGAAAAGTACTTGAAAGTCAAAGTAAGTAATATAACTAAAAAAAAGAATAAAAATTAATTTTTATTCTTTTTTTAGTTCTCAGATATTTTTAATAAATTTTTATAATTTTTTTCAATGAAAGAATAATCTTTATTCAGTTGAATTTCATCTATATTTGATAATTTAATAGTTCAAACTCTTGAAAATCCATCTTTTGTGAGTCAGCATTTTTTTCATATATGATTTTTTTGAATAATTACTTCATATACTGATGCCAGTTCTTCAATTTCTTGAAATAATTTCGTATTAAATCATTCTAAAATCCCATTTTTTGTTGATAACACATTAATTCAAATCACATTTTCTTGTATTTCACAGAATCTTTGTTTTTCATCAAGGATAAATCTGAAAAAATTAATGCCAAATGCTTTATACATAAGCTCATGTCTTCATCAGCCAATACGACCATTTACTTCTATAGTTTTTAATTGTCAGTGAGAATTTATTTTAAATTCGTGATGAATGAAAGAATTTTTTATTTTCATAGCGACTACTGTATCTTTGATGAATTTATCAAGACGTATATATCTAAAGGTATTTTGTACTTCTTTTGTAGTTATTCTCGATAGAACAAAATAATCATCAATTCAAATATCAATTCATAATTTTTCTTTTATTGGTTCAGATACAACTATTTTTCATGTTTTTGAAACAAAATAATCAATGGAATATAAATTTCCATCTATAAATTCTTCAGCTATCAAAGTGTGCCCATCAATACCTTTTCCTGATAATATAGTATTATAGTTCGTAAAATGTTTCGTATAATTTTCAAATTCTAGTCTTGAATTAATTTTAACAACTCATGTACTTTGTACACCAGTTGTAGGTTTTAATATAAAAGGGACTCCTGTTTTTGAACTGATATCAGAAAAATCTAATTTATCAAAAGTTCCAGAAATATATTTAATTCCAAGATCAGGATTATGTTTTGAAACAAGCTCTCTTTGAATAAACTTATCTCTAAAAATTTTATGATTTTCAGGAGAGGTTTGTCAAATGAGTGTTTTCAACTCATTAGTTATATTCATAGTAGTTTCAATAGTTGTATGAATATATAATACATTATTTTTAGTATTAATATTACGAACTTTTTCAATAATATCTCCTCTATTTACATAATTATATATGTATATTCCATTATTATTTAATGATTTTTCGAATTCATAATCGTCTATTTTATCTCATTTATAAAATAAAAAATTATGAATATTATCACTTATATAAATTTCCTCTAAAAGCTTCAACTCTAATTTAAAGGTGTCTGTATGAAACCAATTTTTATTCATTATGTGAATAATAACTTTTTGCATAAATGTATCTTAAATTATATATTTCATATATTATAAAAAAAAATAACAATAAGTAAAATATATGATGATATATATATTAAAAATAGCTTTAATTTTAATAAGAATATTTTTTGACAAAAACAACTAAAATATAGTATTATAACTAAAATATCTTATTAAGATCGATTAAGAGTTATGGTAAAAATTTATAATTCATCGCTAGAAACAATATCGCAAGTAATTCAGTATTATAATGTACTGATTTTTGATGATGCTTACTGGCAAAAATTATGAATATGGAAAATTGCAGAAGTAACTTATGATTATCATAAAGGCACAAATATCAATGAAACACTCTTTGTTGATATTTGATGACTCAGTATTGAGCAATTTCTTGAAAGCTCTTCAGATAAACAACAAGATTTATTACATACATCAAAAACTAAGATTGAAGTCATCTTATGAAAAAAAATAACCCTTATTAATGAAGTTTTACAGTTATTAGCTGATAGAAAAAAAATACCTTGTTTTTCTGAAGAAGAAAAAATTGAAAGAGAAATCTTTGCTTCAGCAGTGACAGAAAAAAGAGATATATTAAAGTATTGTTTATTAGGGCTTAATTTTGAAGCGGAAAAAGCAGGTTTAATTTTAAATAAAACGGTAGAAGAAATAGCAGAATTAGAGAAAGAAATTCATAAATATGAAACTCAACTTTTTGGTTGAGAGATTTGTGATAATCAACAAGAAGTTGTATTAGCTTATGAGTATATTTATAATAAATTTATTGATTATAAAGAATTACTTTCTATAGAACAATCAGAAGAATTAGAAAAATATATTATAAAAATTAAAAATTATCTCCCTTTAGGTTATGTATTCAAAAAACATATTATAACACCTAAGATTGAATCAAAATACTTATGATATACGTTAGATAGAGCAGACTATTTATTAGCATTTAACATGTTAGTAGATTCTTTTGGTACTCTGCATCATATTGTAAAAAGTAATGAACATACAGGAAGTATTTCTGATGGACCAGAATGAACATATTTCCCTCTTCATGAAAAATTTGATACGATCACACTTGAAAGATTTTTAAAATTATGAATGCATGAAATTGAAACTCATAGTGTAACTCATAATAATTCTCTTGATATTTTATGAAATTTACGTGGATCAAATAGTACAAAAAAAGATGAAGGTCTAGCTATGTTAATGGAGCAGTTATTTATATATGGAGAAAATATACTTTCAAAACATATTAGTTGAATAAAATTATTGGATAAAAATAAATTAGAAATCAATAGTTATCTTAGTAAAACATTGATGTGAGAGATATTAGATAACACTGATTTTTTAAGATTTTTAGAATTATCAGAAATAATAGATCCGGATACAGTATCTCCTCATGAAAGATTTATGAGACTGAAACGTAATAATCTAAACGGTGTACAACATAAAGATACAGCTTATACGAGAGGGTTATTACAAGCAATTGATGAAATAAATTTACATACACTTACTCAGTGAAAAAAATGAATATCTGCAGAAGATTTATTTATTTGAAAGATTTCATTTGAAGAAACAGACAAATTTAAACAATTAAAAAATATTAAACAAGAAAAATGAATACAATTAAATGATTTAAAACCAATATTTGTATCTGATGCGGTCTATTATATAATAGAGCATAAAATTAATGGGAAAGATGATAATTTGAATGAACAAGATTTCTTAAAATATCTACAAAAAAAATACCCCTTATTATGATTTATTAATGAGTTAGATCTCTCTATTTATTTTTGAAAATATAGTAGAGTCATATGGATAGCAAATATTTTGTTAAATACTATTGAAAAACAACATCACACATCTATACCGAAAACAGTTTATAATTAAAACTAATATAATGAATTTTTTAAATTCTAATAACAACTCTCATGTACAAAATATCTGAGAGTACATACAACAAAAAGAATGAGAAATTTCAAGTCCAGAAATGATGAGTATCACTGAGCTTACTTATTCCTATGATAAAGATACTTGAGTAAATTTATCATTATTTAGAAATTTTTGATGAATAGATATAGATGATTATCAACAATTGAATAATGATGAAGAAAAATTCGAATTATTACAAGTAGTGGCAGAAAATACAACTATTGAGTTAAAAGATAAAATAAATTTTATAGATAATATATTAGATGAATTATCTATGTATGAAATAGATAATCTGATAGATTCGGATATTGCAGTAAAAAAATCATTTAAAAATAGTATAATAGAAAAAAAGAATTTCTTATTATATGCACTCAATGCAATTCCTTTTGAAATGGAAAAAGCATTAAAGATTAAGATTTTACATGATGGTGAAAGAGAAAGGCTGAATCAACAAGCTCTTGAACTAGATAATGAAGTTTATGGTTGAAACGTAAAAGATAACAGCCAAATGGTAGGGCTTGCTCTCACGAAATTTCTATGAGATTTTGATAAATGAAAAGATAAACTCAATAAAGAAGAACAAATTAGAATTCAAAAATATTCAGAAAAAACAGATCAATATCTACCAGAATGATATAACTATACACCGGTTGAAGAATCGGAAGTTATGAATGCTGATTTTATGAATGTAGAAATAGATAGAGAAACATATATAGAACTATTTAATATGAGTTTTCTTGCTATGGGGATAAATATGACAGCAAAAATTGGAAAAGTTGATAGTATTTCAGATACAGATGATTCACTTATATTCCCAGAAACAAAGAATTTTGATTCTATGTCTATAAAATTATTTTTAAAACGTCTGATTCATGAGATAGAGATTCATTCTGTGACTTCACATAATAATTTTCAATTAAGAGAATCGTATTTAAGAGGAGTAAAAAGTACCGATAAAGATGAATGACTCGCTATGTTAGCAGAATTAATACCTCTCGTTTGAGATATATACTGTAAAAAAGATGAAAAAGTTATTATTGATACAGATAAATTGAAATTTAATGATTATGCTATGCAAACACTTATGTGAGAAATATTAGATAATGATGAATTTCTAGATTATTTACAACTTGCGCATAAAATAAAACCTGACTTGATATCACCCGAAGCAAGATATAGTAGAATGAAGAGAAATAATGATGAACATGTTCAACATAAAGATATGGCATACATGAAGTATTTATTAGTGGTAGTTGAAAATGTAAATAAACACATATTAACTGATTGAAAAGAGTGAACTGCTCTTATTGATTATACTATTTCAAAAAGTGGTTTTGCTGAAATACCTGATATGGTAGAATTAAAAAAAGAAAAAGAATTAGAAGAGATAAACAAAATAAATGCATGAGAAAAAGTAGATACAATGAATATCATTACTCCTCTATTTTTAGGACAAGCAATTTATTATTTATTAGATAATAAAATCATCACTAGTGACTGAAAAATGAAATGAATTTTTGATCGTAAAGATTTTTATAATTATTTAAAAAAGCTCATTCCTATTGCTAATATATCTGAACAACAAGTTGCAAATATATCATTTAGAACGAAGAGACAAGTTTATAATATAGTAAATAAATTAACTGGAATCATAGCAAAAGAAAAAGAGACAGCAAATTAATTTGTTGTCTCTTTTTTGGTATTATAGTTCCCTAACATAATTATTTTTTCTTTTTTGCTGTTGGAGTAAGTGTATATCAAAGTGTTTTAATGTAATTTACCATTTCAATAAATTTACTTTCATCATCAAGATATAAGAAATTTGTATAATGTCTCTTTATATATTCAAGATCTTTTCTAATTATTTTATAATTTTTATGTTTTAATTTTATAACTATTATACGTGTAAATCAATCTTTTGTAAGACCCGTTACTTGACCAATTTTTTTATGAGATACCGTTATTTTACTAGAAGATCTTTTAATCTTAACTTTTTGAATGAGCTCTTGGTTAATTCATGCTAAAATTCATCTTTGAGGAGCATATATGTTTACTTTGATAAAATTATCTATTAAAGTTTTTTCTTGTTGATCGATTCAAAGAATAAATTCATATAAATTCATATCATAAGCTTCTATCATATGTTCTACACGAGAACCTCAAATACGACCATTCATTTCTATAGTTTTAAACTCTCATTTTGATGTAATTTTAAATTCATGATGAATATAAGTATTACAAATTTTTGTTGCTTCAACACAATCATTCACAAATGTAGTGAGTTTAGTTATATCGACTTGTTTTTCAATCTCATGTGAAGCATGAATAATTGCATTGAAATAATCATCAATTCCTAAGTCAACTCACATATCAACTCCAATAGGTTTTGACATGAAAATTTTTCAAGATTGAGATACGAAATAATCAATAGAGTACATTTTTCCATCAATAAATTCTTCTGCAATAATTACATCACTTTCAAATCATCTATTAGAACAATTTTCATGAAATTGAATATAATGATAAGTATAATCAGAAAAATCTTGTTTATTATTAATTTTAACTACTCATGAACTTTGTAATCCATTTGTAGGTTTAAGTATAAATGGAGTTCCTACTTTTTCTTCTAATGTATCAAAATCTAATTCTTTGATTGTTCCTGTGAAAAATTTAATTCAGTTTTGACCACCATTTTTTTGTAATAATTTTCTTTGAATATATTTATCACGAAATAATTTAGGGAATTTAGAAACATTTTGACCAAGTTCTTTTTTTAACCTATTTGAAATATTAATTAATAATTCCGCTGTTGTATTCACATATAATATTTCTCATTCTGTTTGATACTCTTTTACTTTAGTTATTAAATTTTTTTGTGAAGTATATGATACTATAAATACACCTTTTTCTTCTAATTCTGCTAAAAATTCTATATCTTTATATGAAGCCCCTTTATAAAAAATAATATTTTTTACACCATGATCATTATAAAGTCTTGCATAGACTTCAATTTCTGAATGAAATTCAGTTCATTTAAATCTTGATTTATCCATTAAATGAACAATATATTTATTCTTTCTTTCCACTTATTTAAGTCATATTTTAATATAGTAATCTCTTCATGTGAAGAAATTGTGAATTAATTATAATTCGTTTGAAAAAAAAAGCAAAATATGGTACAATAAATATAAATTTATTTCAGAGATATATATTTATGAATCAGAAAAAAACTGAACATAATCTGAAAAACATCGCTGATGTAATTAGTCATTACAACTTGATCATTTTTGACGAAGAAATTTGGAAGTCAAAATGACTTTGGAAAATAGCGGAAGTTACCTATTCATACGATAAAAAAACAAATGTAAATGAGACACTCTTTGTGAATTTATGAGGTTTAGATTTAGACAAATTTAATGTAAGTGATGAGAAAAATCAAATTATTCTTTTGAAGAAATCTAAAGTAAAAGTTGAAGAAATCATTCAAGAAAAAATAGTTCTTATTAATGAGGTTTTACTTAAATTACAAGAATCTGAATTTAATAATTGAGAAGAAATAGAGTTATTAGAAAAAGAAATATTTGAATCTGCGGTAGTTGAAAAACTAAATTTACTCGAATATTGTTTAATAAGTCTTGATTTTGAAGCTGAAAAAGCATGATTGGACTTAGATATTTCTGACGAAGAAATCCTAATATTAGAAAAAAATATCGCGAGTATTGATGCGCAACTATATGGAGGATGTATTAAAGACAATGAGTCAGAAATAGTGATAGCTTATGAATACTTATATGGAACATTTTTAAAGAAAAGAGAACTATTACAGCATGATGATATGCAAAAATATGAAAACTATTTGGAAAAATTAAAAAATTATCTTCCAAAAAATTATCAATTTATAAAAAAAGTTCAAACTCCTAAAATTCATGGAGCATATTTAAACTATGATTTGCAAAGAGTTGATTATATATTGGCTTTTAATATGTTAATAGATGCGTTTTGATCTATGCACCATATAGTAAGAAGTGATATGAATGCGGGGAGTATTTCAGATGGACCTGAAGGAGTATACTTTCCTATGAATGAAAAATTTAATACAATTAATATCGAGAGATTTTTTAGATTATGAATGCATGAAATTGAAACTCATAGTGTTACAGATCATAATTCTCGTTCAATATTAGGAAACTTAAGAGGATCAAATAGTACAAAAAAAGATGAAGGTACAGCTATACTTATGGAACAATTATTTCTATATGGTAGAAATATATTATCTGAAAATTCTACTTGAGAATTGCGTTTTGATAAATCAAAATTACAGATTAATTGATATTTCTGAAAAACACTCATGTGAGAAATATTATCAAATGAAGATTTAAAAGAATTTTTAGAGCTCACTGAAATTATTGATCCAGATATTATCCCTCCACTTGAGAGATATAAACGTCTCAAAAGAAATAATAGAAATGGTGTGCAACATAAAGACACAACATACACCAGAGGATTATTGCAAGCAATTGATGAGATTAATCTACATTTGGATACACAGTGAAAAAAATGATTATCAGCTGCAGATTTATTTATCTGAAAGATATCTTTTGAAGAAACTCAAAAATTTAAAAAATTGAAAGAATTAAAAACACAAAAATGAAAAAAATTTGAAAATTTAAAACCAATTTTTGTATCTGATGCAGTTTACTATGTACTTGAGAAAAAATTACAATGATTAGATGAACATATTAATCCAAAAGATTTCTTAAAACATTTACAGTATAAATATCCATTATTAAGTTTTATAAATGATTTAGATACAGAAATATATTTCAAGAAAAATAGTAGAATTCTTTGAATTTCTAATGTTTTATTACAAATTATTAGTAATAAAAAAGTTGAAAATATTTTCGAATCTGCTGATGATAAACAAAAAAATATTTTAGAAAAAATATTTCAAATTCAATATCAATCAATGATAAATGACGTACATGAAGATTTAGCTATACATAGAAGAAATCATAAGTAATACTCTCCTATTTACTTCTTATAATAAAAAGATATATTTATTTAAATATATCTTTTTATTATGTATTAATTTTTTATGAATAATAAACAACAAGATTATACGCAATTAGAATATGATATTTTTATTGAAGAAATTAATAAAAATATTTTTAATTGAGAATTAGTAGAAATTATAGAAGCTACTTACGCATATAAAAAAATACCTTGAGGTTTTTTTTATAATAAGACATTATTTCAAGATTATTGAAATTTTAAATATTCTAAATCCTTAGATTTATGAGAAGTATATTTTTGTGTCTGAAAAAAACTTCAGAATAAAATATTACAAATAGATTATTATATAGAAAAAGGTATCTGAGTATTTTCAGAACTTAAATCAAATAAAATTAGACTTAAGTTTCTAAAAAAGCAATTATTATTCACAAAAAATTCAGTTGAAATTGCTTTATATTGACTCCCCTTTGAAATAGAAAAGGCTGGTTTCCAACTAGATGGAGATTTTCAGAAAATACATTTACAAAAATTAGCTTCTTTAGAAAAGAAAAACTTCTGATGAAGTATTAAAGCTCAGCCATGTGAAGTAATAAAATGTTATGAATTCTTGAAAGAAAAACAACAAACAAAATTTAAAGAACAAGCAGAAGAGATTGAATTTTTTCTAAAAAAAATTGAATATTATCTTCCAAAAGATTATGAATATATTTACAAAAAAAAGAAAAAACCAAAAGGTTTTTCAGCAGTATTTAGTATAAAGATACACCAAGACGATTATATGAAAATATTTGATAGTGTATTTGAGTTATACGGGCTTCCTCAACGTACACTCATAAGCAATGTAGGAAGTATTTATGATGGAGAAAAATTCCTTGAAATACCAAATAAAAAGACTTATGAATATAAAAGTATAAAATATATACTCAGTTTATTATTACACGAAGTAATGGCACATACCATTAATCTAGAAAATACAAAAAAATATTTATGAAATTTTAGATGATCTCATAATTTAGAAAAAGAAGAAGGATTAGCTATTCTTTTAGAAAAATTATTTCAGTGAGAAAAACTAGAAAATATTGATATTATATGAAGTCTTCCAGCTTTGTTAGTTTGAGAAATATGCACAAATAAAGATTATAAAATATATTTATCAATTTTTTATAAAGATTCGAATAAAGCTTATTTGAGATTTAAAAGAAATTATTCTCAAAAACACAAATGAGTTCAACACAAAGATTCTACTTATAGTAGATGAGCATTAAAGGTGAAAGATTTATTATTGAAAGGAGAAAGTTTCCAAGATTTATTTCTTTGAAAGGTATCATTCGCAGAATTAGAATACTTAAAGAGGATTAAAAACATAAAAAAAGATATTAAAGATATTAAGCCTCTATTTATTGCTGAAATGTTATCATTTATTATCCATAATTCATATAAACATAAGAGAATAATTTCTATTCAGGATTTTATAAAATATATGGATAAGAAATATAGTTTTATAGATACAAGTTATTTTGAAGAAATATATAGCCAGAAAAAAAATCAGAAAAAAATCCATACTATTTTATCGATATTTCAGAAATATGTTCCTGATTTAGAAACGAGTTATGATATATAAAAAAACACTAAATAAAAAACAACTAAATAAATTTAGTTGTTTTTTTACTTATTATCTTCCAATAAATCTCTTTACTGCATCTAATGCAGGTATTCTAGAGGCATTATCCATAGGAGGAACAGTGATTTCTAAGATTTGTTTATAATGTTTCTTTATATACATATAATCTTTTCTAAGTGTAGCATAATCTTTATGTTGAATTTTTATTACTCATACTTTTTCAAAACCATCTTTTGTAAGTCAGATTTCTTTTCCTATAGCACTTTCATGTGTTTCTATAAGATAAGTACATTCTCTTTGAGCAATTTTATCAAGAAGTTTTTGATTGTAACCATTTAATATACCTTTTTTATCAGCATATATATTGATTCACATGACATTATTCTTGATTTTCCCTGGTTTTACATCAGGATTTACAATGAACTCATACAGATTTAAATCATATGCTTTAAGCATTAATTCAAGTCTTCCTCATCAAATTCTCCCATTTAATTCAATGGTTTTTAATTCTCATTTAGAGTTTACTTTAAATTCATGATGAACAAAAGTATTCTTAATTCCAGTTGCTTTTACTGTAGAATTTACAAATGTTTTTACTCTTTTTCCTTTAAAGTCTTCTTCTGTTTTTGATGTTGATATTCTTGCGGTACAACAATAGTCACTGAATCCAAAATCAGCACCTATTTTTACTTTCATTGGTTTTGATAGGAATGTATTCCCTTCTTGATCTACGAAATAGTCAATAGAATATAATTTTCAATCAATAAATTCTTCAACGATAAGTTCATGAGTATCAATACCTTTATTTTTTAATCTATCATGAAACTCTTGATATGTATCCATGTAGGCATCAAAATCTTTTCTATTATTAATCTTCCCTACTCAAGAACTTTGAACCCCATCAACTGGTTTAATAATATATGGATATCAAACTTTTTCTTCTATTTCTTGAGGATCTAGTTGATCATGTTCACCATTTAAAAACTTAATTCCAAGTTCTGGATTATGTTCTTTGATAAGTTCTCTTTGTAAATGTTTATCCCTGAATATATTTTGATGTTCAGAGACTGATTGTCCTAAGTGAGATTTTAGTTCATCCGTTAAGTTAATAAGGATTTCTAAAGGTGTAGATACAAATTTAATATCGTATTCTTTTTGATATTCTGAGAGTTTTTCTTTTAATTCTTCTTTATTTGAATAATGACAAAATAATATCCCAAATTTATGTAATTTGTTAATTAAATCGATATATTCTATTTCATCTCCTTTATAACAGATGATATTTTTCATTCCATATTTTTCACTCAGTGATTCTATGGCATCTATTTCTACTGAAAAAAGATCGCTTTTCATCCTCATTTTAGTCATGACGTGAACTATAGCTTGCTTATTCATATATTAAGATTATTTGTAAATAAATGATTCTACTCGATAGAATAGAGAGCATTTCTATTGTACTTTTACTTTTGAAACCGCATTATAGAAATTTTTCAAAAAAAGTAAACTTTTTTTTGTGAAAAACTTAGCTTAAAGCCTTTACTATTGCGTTCCATTGGTCTATATCTAAATCTTCTCCTCTTGTGTTAATTCAGAAGCCTAATTCTTCAAATAATTTCGTAATTTTTTCTTTTGAATAACCTCCTTTAATGAGGTTATTTGATAGTTTTTTTCTTGGCTCAGCAAATCACTTTTTTATAATAATTAAGAAATCTTCATCGTTTATATGATCATGATCATTATGTGATTCAAATAATAATACTGAAGATTCTATTTTTGGAGCTGGAACAAAAGCTTCTTTAGGAACTTTTATTATTTCTGAGACGTAACATTTTTTTTCTATAAATAAACTTAAAACACTTGATTTATTTTTTCATTTCCCAAGAATTTTATTCCCTACATCTTCTTGCATAAGAATAACCATATGTATTGGTTTATTTTCAGTTTCATAAAGAAAATGTCTTAATATAGGAGACGTAATATAATATGGAATATTTGCAATTACATCATACTCTCAAAAAATAGGCTCGTATTTTAACACATCAATGTGATTGATTTTTACATTAGTATTTTCTAAATCAAAATCGTGATTTTCTATACGAGATTCTAATATTCTAATCATATCTGTATCTAGTTCTACTAAATCTAGGTTTTTAGGATTTTGTTCTAATAATTTTTCTGTTAATGCTCAATAACCAGGACCAACTTCTACGATATTTTTTCAATCTACTTCTATACTTTCTGCTATTTCATTTAAAACTAAATCATCTTGTAAAAAGTTTTGTCATAGACCTTTCTTAGCACGTATTTTATATTTTTTTAGTATTTCTAAACTCACTATTTATATTTATGAAATATTTTATATATTTTACATATTTTTTTATAAAATTCAATTTTATCTCGATATAGTTTATGTAATAAAATAGTGATTAACTCCATGTGAAATAATTCATAATTAAATAATTTATAATTAAAATGTTTTTTTTTTGACAGAGTAAATAATAATATGTTACAGTATAGTTACGACAGGAAATACAAAACTATATTTTCTGTACTATTTTATCTCATTACTATATTATAGGATGAACAAAACAAAAATAAAAAAAGTTCTTTCAGCTCTTGCTGTTGGTGCTTTAGTTGCTACACAAGTAAATGTATTCGCTGCTACCAACATTGGTGTTGCTACAGTTCCTACTCTACCTGATACAAATATTGTATGGGATGATACATTCCCAGGTTCTGCTACAGGTACAGTAACAGGTGTTAAAGTATTAGCAACAATTGCTCCTACTATTAATTTAACACTTTCTACACATGAAATTGATTTAGGAGTACTAGCTGCTGGTGTAACTGCATCTGGAACTATTGATATTGAAGTAGGTACTAATGCTGCTAATGGTATAACTATCACAGCTCAATCAGGGAGTGGTGGTTTAACTAATACTAGTGATAATGCTATTCAAATTAATGATGTTGATACAGATGGAGAATCTTATAAATTTGATTCTACAGTAAATACAAATGATTCAACTGTAGGTGATTTTGTACAAAGTACTAATCTAGCTTCTGTTGAAATGAATAATACAACTCCAGTTACTATTTATAATACAAATAGACCAGAATTAACTGATCCAACTGATGTTGATGTAGTATTTAGAGTTGAAGCTACTTCAAATGCACAAACAGCTGCAGGTAATTATGAAGATTCACTTACATTTGTAGTTGTAGGTAACTTCTAATAACTATAAATAATTAAAAAATATAAGCGTACGCTTATATTTTTTTTGAGCCTAATTTTTGTATTTATCTTATATAGATTTTTTTCTTTGATTTATTGAGTATTTTTCTTAAAATGGAAAGCAATATATATATTAGATTTTTTTATGAAACTTTTTACACAATTTTTTATTAGTATTTTTGTATTTGCTTTTTTTATCTGAAATGCATTTGCTGAAATTAACATGACTGTATCCCCTATTAAATATGAAATAGAGGTAGATCCAGGTGATATTGTTACTAGAACTGCAACACTGTATAATTATAGTGATAAAATTCTTAATATTGTTACTTCTCAAGCAGAATTCATTGCTGATGGAACAAGTGGTCAACCTAGATTGATCCCACATGATATAAATGATAATAGTGTAGCTTCTTGGATTACTCTCCATACTGAGGATTTCACCATTGGACCAAATATACAAGAAACAATTAGTTTCGATGTTTTAATTCCAGATAATGCTAGACCAGGAGGACATTATGCTGCTGTATTTTTTGAAAATAATAATTCGACAAATTGATGATGAACAAATATTGGAGTGAATGTAGATTATTGAGTACTATTATTAATTACTGTATCATGAGATATTGTAGTTGATTGAGATGTAGATGAATGAGATATTATTGTAAAAAATTGATGAGGAGGTTGATGGTGAGGAGGTTATACTAAGAAAAAAGATAATTGTCCTGTTTGAGATTTTTCAAAAAGTAATTTTGATAACAAATGTATCGATGATTTATTAGAAGAAGAGGAAAAATGAAATATTGAAGATGATGTCAATTTTGAACAATTAGATATTGCATTTGAAATACCATTTGATAATAATTGAAATACTCATATTAAACCAACTGGTAAAATTACTCTAAAAGATGAAGACGGAAGACAAATAAATCAAATATGAAAACAAATTATTTTGAACGATAAGTGAGCGATAATTTGAGAAAGAATAGTAGATTTCATACCTATTAATGATATAGGTTGAAATGTATTGCCTCAAACAAAGAGAGTATTTGAATGAGAGTGGAAATGATTTCCATATAAAACGTATGATGATCAATGAAGTGAAATAGTATTGTATTGGTCACCTGATGAATATTATTCAAAGAAGAATGTTCCAGAAAATACAATTCTAAATTTTTGGGAAAGAGTCTTAGAAAGAAGTAATAAAAAGAAAGTAACTGCAGATATTCATGTTGCATATACTGATTTAAATGGAGAAGAAATAGAGTTTAATTCAGCAGAAGATTTTTATATAGAATATATAGATACTTATGTTTGATTTAATAAATATATTATTCTTGTCTCATCTTTACTGGGAATATTTATAATTTTCTTCTTCTATGCTTGATATAGAAAAAAGAAAAAATGTACTAATTGTAATAAAAAAATTCATAAAGATTTAGTTATTTGTCCTTATTGTGGAAAAAAACAAAAAAAATTGAAAGAAAAAATTACAGAAATTACGGAAAATATTTCAGAAAACATAAAATTAAAAAAAGCTTTAAAAGAATTAAAGAATTTAAAGAAAAAAGAAGCTAAAAAAGAGGAAAACGCAAAGAAAACTACTTCTGAAAAAGTAGAGAAAATTGAAAAACTAGATACGAAAAAGAAAGATTCAGAAAATAAAAAAAAGAAGTAATTTAAATTACTTCTTTTTTTTATGATCCTCAACTTGTATTTTTGATTTTAGAAGGCCATTTTGCCCAAATCCTTTCTATATATCATGTATTAATCAAATACTTTGAAAGTAACACATCATATTTACTTCTTTCATCTTGCATATAAAGTTTTTTCTCATCTTGAGAGATTGCTAATTTATTTAAAAACAAAATATCATAAGACACTTTTTTATATATTGCTAATTTTTGATTTGCTAATTTGGTACAAGTAGTGGATGTATTTGAATAATATTTATGTGCATTTGCTATTTGAACACTGTGGCTTCAAGTTCAAAATAAATCTGATAATCAAGCTTCTTTTTTACACTCTAATAATTCTTCCGCTAAAGCAGCTCCACTACATACTTCGTAATAAAGTTTTCAAAATCTCCCTGTTGTATTATATATGTCAGCAATATTATTTATAGCATCTAAATATGATTTTTGTTTATCTTTTCAGAAATAATATCATTTATTTTCTTGTAATTTTGAAATATATTCTTCTATTTCAGAATCTATTTCTTTGAATTTCGCATCAAGGATAATTTGATATGAAAATATTTCTGGATTTTTATTTATACATACAAAGTGGTCATCATCATATGATCAGTCTTCTTTATAAGCCAAAATTTCTCTTGTTGTATTATTAGTATTTGCGACACCACATTTCTTAATCTTATCTGTATATTCACAAGCTCAGTGAACTTGTATAAAAGATATTAAAAATAATGATGATATTAATATGATTTTCCATTTCATAATACTATTTTTTCTTATTAAAAATTGAGAGAACTCATACCATTCATTTTCATACTAGGGATAGAGTTTTTTTTGCTACTGAACCGCTTTTTTCTCAAATTTCTTTTGAGATTTTTTTTCATTTATTAGTTTTTGAAAGACCAATCATAGAAGCAACAGCTCATCAAATGATGATACCTGTTACGAGTTTATCTATTTTTTTACTTGGACTTAAGGAATTTTTCTTTTTAAAAAACACGTGTTAATATTAATGAATAATTAGAATGATGTTCTATTGATTTTTATACTATTATTATCTCCAAAATGTAATTTTTGAATAGTTATTACTAGTAGATTATGTTCCATGGTAGCTTCAATAGTATTACTATTAAGATTTTCTGGAAGAATAATATTTCTTGAAAAGTGGCCCCAGAAACATTCATTATTTCTTACTGTAACATGTTCATCAAATATAATAGGTTTTTTTCTATTTCATTGAACTACTAATACTCCATTATTGTATGAAACATCTATTTCTGATAGATCAATTCCAGCTATTGGAGAGAGTATAATTACTTCATTATCTGTTTCTAAAATATCTAGAGCTAATTGACCAATATTTTCATTATTTTGCATAGGAATATCTAGTTCTTCTTCTAATTCTTCTATTTCTTCATCTTGTCAAACTCAGAATAATTTCATATATATGAATTTAAAAAATATTTACGTGATTTGTATATGAAAAAGTATACCGTTTTTTGAAAAAATACAAGAAGAATGGTAGAATAATATAAAGAAGTAATTCTAAATAAAACATATGAATTTTATTGAAAAAATAAAAGCAAAATTATTCCCTACATCCTCTATTTCTATATCATTGAAAGACAAAATTAATTTATTGGAACAACTTTCAAGCCTTTTGCATTCTTGAATTCCAATTACAAATAGTGTGAAAATAATGATATTTCAAACAAGAAATAAAAAAATGAAAGATATGTTAGAGATGGTTTTAGAAAACCTGAATAAATGAGAGAATTTAGAGCATATTTTTAAATTATTTCCAAAGATCTTTAGTGTGTTTGATGTATCAATTATCCGTATGTGAGAGGTTACGGGTAAAATTGCAGATGCTATTGATACAATTAAAATAAAAGAAGAAAAAACTCGTGAACTCAAAGGGAAAATTATGTGAGCTTTAGTATATCCTATGGTAATTATCGCATTATCACTCGGTATGATCGGAGTATTTATGGTATATGTGATACCAAAAATACAAAAAATGTATAAAGATTCTAAAGTAAATCTCCCTGAATTAACGACTACAGTTATTCAAATTTCAGAATTTATGCAAAATAATATTACAGAAATAATTATATGAATAATTATATTTTTAGTATTATTTTCAACATTCAAAAAACACCCAAGAACAAAAATACATTATGATCACATGGTTCTAAAAGTACCATTATTTTGAAGTCTTATTCAGAAAAAAATACTTGCCATGTTTACTGAAACTCTATGAACTCTATTACATAACTGAGTAATTATAAATCAATCACTAGAGATCACATCTCATGCACTTGAAAATGATTATTACGAAAAAGATATGGTAGTACTAACCAGAGAAGTATCAAAGTGAGTAGAACTGAGTCGTCTTATGTGAATAATGGATATTCATAAATGAAAACAACATCCACTCTACCCTATTGAACTTGCTTCTATAGTAAAAATATGAGAACAAACAGGTAAAATGTCAGAACTTTTATTAAAACTTTCAAAAAAATATAACAAAGAAATAGATGAAGTAGTTAAAAATATAGGTACAGCAATCGAACCAATTGTAATTATCTGAGTAGGTCTCATAGTTGGGACGCTTATAATGGCAATTATGCTTCCATTCTTTAATATGGTAAATGTACTGTAAATAAAAAAAGTATAAATTAAAAATTTATACTTTTTTTATTTGTGGACTATGGATTTAACCCATCCGTCCTACGGACACCTTCCCTTGCGAATGGAAGGAAGTTCTAGAATTTTGTAGCTATCCCCCTCCTGAGAAGGAGGTGTTAGGGGAGGTTTCCTAAAATAATTCTAGATATTTTTCGTATCACTTTGCTTTTAATTCTGCTTTTGGTACAAAATTGAGAGCAGCTGAGTTGATACAATATCTCAATCATCCTTCACTTTCTGGTCCGTCAGTAAATACATGACCTAGATGATTATCTCAGGCTTTTATTTCAGTTCTTTCCATGAATAATGAATCATCTACTTCTTCTGTTAAGAAGTTATCATCAATAGGTTTCGTGAATGCTGGCCAACCAGTACCTGATTCATATTTATCAGTTGATGAGAACAATGGAGTTCCATCAATCACATCTACGTAAATACCTTCAGCTTTATTATCCCAATATAGATTATTAAAAGGAGGTTCAGTTCATCATTCTTGTGTAACTTTATATTGCAGAGGAGTAAGTTTTTCTCTGAGTTGCGCATCTGTAAATACTTTTACTGTCTCTGATAAATCTTGAGTTTTTTCAATAATATCTGTGATTGATCTTGCTCCGATCCATCTTTTTCTCAGATTTCATTTATTATCAACTATCACAAAACTCGTTTGAGAGAGTATATTATACTTTTTTCTTAATTCTGCTTCGGTATCAAAGTTTACCTTCATAATCACAATATTTTCTGGAATAACTTCCGTTAATACTGTTTCTTCAAACGCTTTACAGGTTGGACACCAGTTTGCATGAAAGAATAATACAATAAATTCTTGCTTAGCATTTTTCAATATTTCAGCAGAATATTCTATATATCCAGTTTCTTCATCACCAAAAGAGAAATCACTCCATGTCTTTTCTTTATAATCTTTTCTCCCTGACCCTTTTTCATAGAGTTTATACCTCGTAGCACTCTTTTTGTAATAATCTTGATGATATTCTTCCGCGTCATAGAAATCACTAGTAGTAAGTAATTTTGTAGCTATTTGTTTTTCAAATTTTCATGAATCATTCAACATATCAATACTGTCCTGAGCTATAGTTTTTTCAGAATCATTTCCATAGAATATTGCTGTTGTATAGTGGAACCCTCTATCTGCAAATTGTCCCCCAGCATCGGTAGGATCAATCTGAGTCCAATACAGTTCTACCAGTTTATCATATGAAATAATACTCGGATCATAGATAATTTTCACAGCTTCTCTATGCTTAGTTTTTCAACCAGATACTAAATCATATTTTGCTTTTTCTTCCATTCCTCCAATATAACCAGCAACAGCCTCTTTCACTCATTCTTGAGATTCAAACACTCCCTCCATACACCAAAAACAACCACCAGCAAAGTATGCCTCAGTCAGATTTTCTTCATTTATCACTTGAGTTTTAACTACTGGAGTTGTAGGTTTTGTATAGATATTGTTGAAATATGTCACTGCGAGGATTATTCCTGTAACTCCAAAGATTGTTAGTAGAGCTTTCATGTGTGTAAAGTTATATATTAATATACTATTATTATGGTGATTATTCTTAATGGAACCTTAAGGAATAAAAAAGCATAGAATTATCTATACTTTTTATCTAATCTCAATATCTCAGATTAATCTTTTCATATCTTCTTTTAAAGGAGCTCTGAATGTGATTGGTTTTCCGTAGAGTTCTAGGTTGAGTTCATATGCGTGAAGTGCTTGTCTACCGAGTTGGTATATAGTATTTACTCTGGTATTCATTCTCTTGTTACCGTATACTCTGTCACCTAGGATTGGGTACCCGATTGAAGCAAGGTGGACTCTGATTTGGTGAGTTCTCCCGGTTTCGATTTTGATTTTAAGAACAGTGTATTCATTATCGATATAATCCATTATCTCACCATATGTGATAGCGATTTTAGGATTTACTGGATCGATAGTTGTCATTTTTGTTCTATCACTTTTATCTCTTCCCATATAACTTTCTATTTTAAAAGTTCTATTTTTCACTTTTCATAATACTACAGCTATATAGTATTTATCTATTTGTCTTTCTTTGATTGTTTCAGATAAATATGCCATCATTTTATCAGTTTTTGCAACCATAATAAGTCCTGTAGTATCTTTATCAAGTCTGTGGACTATTCATGGTCTTTCAACTCCTCCAATATTTGGAAGAGCTTCTTTACAATGATGTAGGATTCCATTTACGAGAGTTCCAGAGTTTCCTCCTTCACCTGGTACAGGATGTACATTTGTTTGAGGTTCTTTGTTGATTACGATGATTTCTTTATCTTCGAATACAATATCAAGATTCATTTCTTCAGCTTCTACTTCAAGTTTTTCTAAAATGATTTCCATAGAGATTTCATCACCATTTTTAACCTTTATATTTTTGTAAAAGGTTTTTCCGTTGAGAGTTACTTGTCCTCTATCAATTATCTTTTGAACATAAGCACGTGAGAATTCCTCAAAAAGAGCAGATAAATACATATCTACTCTCTTAGGTTTTTCTATCAATATACAAAAATTATATAACATTTATTTTTTTAATTTAATTATTTTTATAGTCCTAAACCAGCTTTGATATCATCAATTTGAGTTGATTCTTCAGAAGTTTGAGCTTTTTGAACTTGTTCTCTTTCATAAATTTCACCTAGTTCATTCCATTCTTTTTGTTGTTTTACTAACAATTTTTTAATATCTTCAGGATGTTCTTGAGCTAATTCTCTAAATTTACCTCTTTCTTCAACAAATACTTTAGTTAATTCATCAAATTGAAATTGTGATAAAGTTTCCGCAGCATCAATAACTCTCTTTTTTTCCATTGTATTTAATGAAAGAGAATGTTTTAATAAATCAAGAAAATCAGATGTATTTACAGTGACTTCTTCGCTATGAAGGTCAAGTAATCATAATACTAACGTATCAATTTCTTCCTGAGAGAGTTGAGTATTTTCAGACATAATTGTTGAATATTAAAAATATTTACATACATTATAACTAGATTTTTAATTTTACAATATTTTATCACTTATTTTTCAAAAAATTGCTTATATTTAAAAGTTATTGAGTAGTTCTCAAAATACATAAAGTAAATGAAAAGGATTTGATGTATACTATTTTCACTCAAGAATTTGGTAAGATTTTTTGTCAGAAGAAGTTTTCAAAGAGAGAGAAAGCTCTCGATATTTGATATATGATTCAAGTAGAAATAGAAACCAAAGAAGATAAAAAAGTTCATAAGATGAGAAACATAAAAATACTCTCTGATTTTGCACCTCAAAATAGAGACTTTTGAGTACTCAATAGTTACTTGGAAATGTTAGCAATGATTCTCAGATTATCCCCTGATGGCTTACAAATATATCAAGTATTAGAAATAGTTGAAACTATTCATGATTATGAAAACATTACTGAAGAAAAGATATTACTCGCAAAACTTAAACTATCACAGATATATTGAAACCTATGATTAGATCATAAAAATCAAACACTACAAAGAATATTATGATTCATTCATAAAAATAATTTCTCTGAAATAGTAAGATTATCTGGATTAAATGAAGATATAAAAAAAGACTTAGAGGAATTACTCTAGGTCTTTTTATTAATAATTTAAGTATATTTTTTTACTTTCTCATCCATATCCTCATTTGGCTTGAGCATCTGCAACTACATAGATAGAAGAGTTTTTTTCTATTGTAAAACTAATTCTTTCTGTACGTCATGAAGATGATTTTATTGATTTATATTTTGTACCATTTAAGTAAAAACTATATCACAGTAAAGAAGGATGATTTGATGAAGTAGAACATTCATAATAATGATTAATTTGAGGTAATTTATCACATGAAAGAGTTACACTAACCTCTTCTTTTTCATAATTTAAAATGATTTTTTTACTAGCTCACCCATATCAACCTGGAGCATTATTAACATCTGCTACTACATAAATATTTGAATTTTTCGTAATTTGAAAACTAGCGTATTGCTTTACTCAATTCTTTGAAGGAATAGATGTATGTAGTACTCAGTTTAAATAAAAATTATAAGCAACTAATCAAGTATTATATGCTTGAGCAGAGCATTCATAATAATTATGAGCTTGAGGTAATTTATTGCATTGAATTTTAGGGAGTGTTTCAATATCTTCTTCGACATCTGATAATATATCTGAAATACTAATTTCTTCTTTTTGATTAGCTAATTCAGTTTTATATTTAGAAATTTTATTATTTATACTTGATTGAATAGAATTAATTAATATTTTACTTTTATCACTTAGTTTATTCCATTTTTTTGATTTAATTGATGATATTTTATCATTAATTTTTTCTAATTTTGTAATTTTCATTTCACTCTCTGAATATGAACGATCCAATTTAGAATAGAAATTATTCATAGCATAATCAATACTATATGAAGCATTCGTATAACTATAACTTCATAATAATATAAATATAGATAGCATTATAGATAATAATTTTTTCATTTAAATAAATAGTTATAAAATAATAAAACTATAGTAGTGGTTTTAAGAGTAAAAGCAAAAAAACTTAGAGAGTTTACTCTAGGTCTTTTTTATTTTCTTAAGTTCAGTATTTTTTCTGAATTATTTATATCAAATGATTCCGTATCTCAATTCAAGTATTGTAATTTTAGACGTCAAATATTAAATTTTTGTTTGTTTAATCAAAATATAATAGAGTTTGACTGGTCTGTCATTATACCTTGTTTTGTAGATAAAACTTTAGTTACACTAGTTCCATTATCTAAAGTTAACTGAGCTTTTAATCATAATGAATTATTATTATCAGCTAATAGTATTTTTAAATATTGATTATTATTATCTGTATTTCTTAGAAACGCTTTAGCTCAATCATCTATATTGAGATAAATAATATCCTCTAATCCATCGTTATTCATATCTCATATAAGAGATGAAAATCAATAATTCCTATTTTCTAAATTATAATCCGATAAGATATCTATAAATTTATCTCAATTTTTTATAAGTAATTCACCAGAAAGTTTATTAATTTTATGAACAGCCCATTTAATATAATTTTGATGTATGAGATAACTATTTGAATTATCTAAATCAAAATCTACGGGTATTATTCCCCATCAAAATCAAGGTTGATTTGATAATACATCACTCGTGATGTTTTTAAATTTAAAATCTCCTAAATTCTCCAAAATTAGATAATCAGAAGTGACTTTTTGTGATTGATTTGTGTCTCATTTTAATAATTTCAAAGGAATACTTTGACCTGTGTTACTGAAAAATAAATCTAAATCTCAATCATTATCTATATCTGAAGTTGCTAATCACATCCAGAAACCATAGTCACTTAATTTTTCTAATAATTCAAATTTTCATTCATTATTTTTATAGATTTTAACTGTATCAGTATTGGGAGATACAACTAAATCTTCCCAACCATCATTATTTAAATCTATAAATGTAGAAGTAAAGGTATTTTGTTTGAGGTCCGTTCATAATAATTTAGATACTTCTGTAAACGTATTATCTCAATCATTTCTTAATAAGAGATTGTTAGTAGTGTTCTTAGAATTATTAAATGAAGCACTTTTGAATACTTTTGCTGAAATAAATGTTGAAACATAGATGTCTAAATCTCAGTCTTTATCAATATCTGAAACACTTATATCTACTGGGATAGAATTATTTTCAAATTGAATATCTAGTTTTTCTTCGATGAAAGTTCATCATGTATTTGTATATAAATACAATCATTTTTCTCTTGCAACTAATAAGTCAGTAAATCAATTTCAGTTGAAATCTATACTAATACTTCCATAACTAGCTTGCGTGTTATTAATTCAAGTTTCTGTTATAAAGTTAACGAGTTTTCAATTATTATATTTAATAAAGCTATCAGAATGATTAACTCAACTTGTAATAAAAAACTCATCTTTTCCATCATTATTTATATCAATAACTGATCCTCATATAAATGCAAAATGATTTTTATCATATTCATGAGATGAATCGATATCTATTTCAGTAAATAATGGATCTGAGGCTTGTTGATATATAGCTGTAACAGACTCAGGCACTTTTTGATGAGATATATTATTTATTTCATTTTCTTTTCATGAAAAAGAGATAAATCAAATGATTAATAAAATAATAATTATTCACGAGATATATATATTTTTCATGTGATTTTTTTATAAAAATATTTTTAATACCCTATATTTTCTCTAATTGCTTCTAACATATGTAAATCAACTTCAGAGATGTTTTTAGGCATTTTAGCGTCTATTTTTACTAATAGGTTTCATTTTTTTGAACCTTCTGATTTTCAGAATTCTTTGACTCTGAATTTTGTTCACGGTTTTGTATTTGCTGGGATTTTTAGTTTTGCAGTTTGACCATATACTCATTTTACTTCGATTTTACAACCAAGAATCATATCAAAAATAGGAACTTCATAGGTCTTTTCAAAGTCGAGAGAAATTGGTTCTTGTTTTGTTTGGGTTTTTCTTTGTGATTGTTGTTGTCCTCACATTCCTCAGAAGCCTCCTCCTCAGAATAAGTCTTCAAAATTAAAACTTTCTGATTGTGATTGTTGTTGTCTTCCTCAACCAAATCAACTAAACATATCTTCGAATCAACCTGCTCATCATCATCCAAATGGGTTTCCTCCAGCAGCTCATCCAGCTGAACCAAATGTATCATACTGTTGTTTTTTTTGTGGATCAGATAATGTATCATATGCATTATTGATCTCTTTGAACTTACTTTCCGCTGTTTTATCACCTTGATTTCTATCTGGATGATACTTCATTGCTTGTTTTCTATACGCTTTTTTTATTTCATCTGCACTTGAACTTTTATCAACTCAAAGAGTTTCATAAAACTTATTTGACATTTTAATAATATAGATTATAAATTAACTACAGATTCTAAATAATTATTTAGAATATTTACTTTTTTCACTATATATAAATGAAAAAATTACTTGCCTTGATTATAGCAGTTATTTCTCTTTTTTCAATATCAACTCAAACTTTTGCGCAAAACGAACCAATTTTTGAAAGAATATTAGATCTAAATTATGGAGTAGAAGATTACGAAATACATTTAGCTAACCTGGATGAAATGTATTTTTTTAGTAGTACATACAAAGGGATACATTCTGATTTCAAGGGAGCAAATTCAAAAATTCAACAAGAAATCATCCAATATTATAGAGAATGAAGATTCACACGTTCTCAAACTCAGGGACTAGTGAAATCTCATAAAGATTTTGTATATTATACAAATCAAGTATTTAGACATATAAAATATAAAGAATTAGATCCTAATTTTGCAGATGTTGATTCTGCAATTCTTGAAAATTATAGAGAATCGAGAAGTTCATATAATCATATAAAAAAAATTATAAGTTTAATAAAATAAAAAAAGTATAGAAGTTAATTTCTATACTTTTTTTATAATTTATATTCTCAACTAGCTACATCATATAAAACTCATTTATCTTTAAATGCAATAACTCTTTTTTTGAGATTATTTACAATATGTGCATCATGTGTAGCTAGAATTACAGTTTTTCACTCTGAGTTAAGGTCAAGGAAAATATTCATAATTTCCATTGCTGTTTCAGGATCTAAGTTCCCTGTTGGCTCGTCTCAAATGATAATCTTTGGGTCATGAACTAATGCTCTAGCAATGGCTATTCTTTGTTTTTCTCCTCATGATAACTCATAAACAAATTTATCTTTTTTAATGAGAAGCCCTACTTGTTCTAAAGCTTCAGGAACTTTTTTACGAATTATTTCATCAGAATATCCACAAACCTCCATCGCAAAAGCTACATTTTCATACACCTTTTTAGATTCAAGTAATTTGTAATCTTGAAAGATAACTCAAATATCTCTTCTATATTCTAATAGAGTATCCTCTGTCATATTTTTATATAGAGCCAGATTATTATCAAGAATAACTTCTCATTTCAAAGGCTTAAAATCACCTATGAGAGAACGTATAAGAGAAGTTTTTCCACTTCATGAATATCCAATCAAAAAAACAAAATCTCCTGTATTAATATCGATATTAACATCTTTGAGAATTACTTTATTTTTAAATGCGAGAGAAATATTATCTACTTTCATATTTTTATATTTTTATTTTCTTGCCTAGACAAGAATAACTTAAAATCTTATTTTTATTTATTTTATGATTAAACACTCCATTGTAAAGAAAAAGCCTAGAGAGTTCTCTAGACTTTTTTTTGATTTAGTTCATAGTTTTTACATCTTGGAACATTTCTTCTTGTACTTCTTCCATAAATCTTATATAGAGTTTTGGTGTGATAATCTCTTTATTATAGAGATCTTTAATAACTTTTTCTTCTAATCTCAGTAATGATTTATTTACGAGTTTAGATTCTACAGCCATTATAGAAGTTTTTTTCTCTATGAGAAGCTTAATTCTCTTTTCATCAGCAACTTTATTAAATGAAGCATATAGAGTAATTACTTCATCAAATATTTGATTATTAAAACCAAATTCAATAGTACTCAGAGCTTTTAATTCTTTGATAACTTTTCTAGTAATAATTACTCTCGCTCTATTACGAATATAACCATCTATACAAGATCCTGATTTTCTAAATGCTTTGATCGCAAGACGACTGAAAATATCATAATCCATATCTCCTTTACAAAATTTTCTTAATTGAGGATTTTCATTCTCTATTCTTTCCATTTGTTTTTCAATTTTTCTCAGAATATATTTGAAATTTCTTTCATCTATTTCATTATAGAAAAATAATTCTTTTAAGTATTGTTTTTCTATTCCTAGTGCATGAAGTGATATTGCTCTTCTAATTAATGTATCAGATTCTGCTTGATTTCCTGAAAGTATTTCTTTCATTTCTCAAACAGCACCCGTTAATTTATTTGTATATTTTGCTTTTAATTCATCATATTCATATTGTGTTAAATATGCTTTTTTATATGAGATATGAAGCTTTTGTAATATTTTGAAATTTGCTAATATTTTCCCCTCAGCATACTCAAAACTTTCTAATTTATGAAGCTTATCCATCCCCATTCTTTTCATCATAAATGAAATTGTAGGAGCTTTTACAAATAATGTGAACATTATGTTTGTAATAGTCAGAATAAGTAGAAATTCTCTTATATGGAAGCTATAATTCCAACCTACGATTTCTTCAAATGCTAACATTTGCACAAATTGATGATGTCATTCACCAGGAATCATCAGAACCATCATAAGAGCTAAAGCTCACCTTAAACTCCCCCATGACAGAAGATGTTGCCAATTTTTTGGAATACGCTCTTCTTTACATGTAAATAAGTTTAATATTCACATTGGAACATAGACACTTACTGCTCTTGCTACCATTACAATAGGTATTGAAATCATCAAAATAGGTATTAACTTTATTAACTCTGTATCAATAGATGAAAGAATTAAACCAAGTAATATGAACACAATTGAATTTGAAACAAAAGCGAATAACTCCCAGAATTTTTGCATATGCATTTCTACTCTAGGAGTGATTTTATATCTTCCATAATTCCCTATAATAATACTCGCAATAACTGTAGCGATAACCCCTGATATTGGTAAGAAATGGAAATGATGAGTAATTAATTCGGCAGAGATAAATGTCACATGAGCGAGTAACATAGTCAGTACTATTTCTACTTCTTCATTATTTTTTATGCGTCCAATAATTTTTGAGAAAAATACTCATGTAAATACTCAGAATAATATTCATCCGAATAACATTGATAAAAATTTTCCAAATCAAATGAGATATGTTTCTCCAGTTACGATTCATCCTTCCAGAATAACTCCAAGTATAACTAAGAATATAGCTAAAGCTGTCCCATCATTAAATAAACTTTCTCATTCAAATATAAGAGCCAATTTTCTCGGAGCACCTATTGATTTAAATATAGATAGAACTGCTACGGGATCTGTTGCAGATATTAATATTCAGAATAATAAACAAATGATAAACGGTATTTCTAAACCTACGAAAGGTAGTGTTGCAAAGAGTCAAAATCCAATAATTATAGCTGAAAGCATTAAACCAAATATAGCTAATGCACTGATGGATTTCCAACTTTTGATTATATGTCTATAATTTATATTATAAGCAGATTCAAATAACAAAATCGGTAGAAATACAAAAAATAATATATCTGGAGTTAATTGAAAATCATCAATAAACCCAAAGAGTCAAAATTTAGAAAGAGGTACTAATAAAAGCCCTACTAATACTAGCAAGACTGTATATGGGAAATTCACTTTTTTACTGAATATATAAGCAAAACTAGATACAAACAATAAAAACAATACTGACAATGTTTGAGTCAGAAAAGTAACCTCTTCCATAAGTAAGGAGAAAAATGATAAAAATTTTCCTGAATATTAATATTATTTAGGTATAAATCAAGTTTTTTGTTTATTTTGAGAGGAAATTTAACATTTTTATTTTAATTAGATGTTTTAAATTCAAAATAATCAATCACTATAAAAATTATAATTGTCTATATGATAATAATAATAAGTCTAATTAATTAATGTTGTGTTAATATCGCTTGAGTATCATATAGTTGTAAAACTATGTTATAATACTTTCTCAGAGGCATATAAAATGTAGTTTAATGTCTAATACAAGCCAGAAAAGGTTTTGTAATGTATTTTATTTTTCATATAGTGCTTTTGCTTCTAATTCTGGAAGTGATACAAAAATAAAAGTAGCTTTAGCTAAACTTATGTTATGTGGCACGAGTAGTTCTGTGATTGCTGAAGAATATGATTTTAATCCAACTAATTATGAAAATCTAACTTGGACAGTAAACGCAAAAAATTCTTATGATTCAATGTATTGGGGAGATTATTTCTCTAGTAGTAAAGCTATTAATGGATCATTGCCATTAAAATATACACAAGCAAATGATAATTGGACTGATTTTTTTCAACGAAAAGTAATTGAAAAGGTATCTGGTCGTGAATATCTTTCGATTGGTAGTGAAAGCTGTCAGTGTGTTGCTTTAGTAAAAGAACTTACTGGTGAAACAGGTGGAACTAGTACATGGAGAAAAGGAGTAAATTTATCATATGATTCGACTCCAAGTTGGACCGATTTACCAGAACCTGGTACAATAATTGCTACCTTTGGCAATGTATCTTCTGGAATAACTACTTACGTATATGATGAACATGGTAATTATATATATAATTCTAATGGTCAGCGTAAAAAGTAATTCAACAAAGATACCAAGGAAGTAACTTAGTAAATGAAGCTAACCCTCATGTTGCTATTGTTGTAAGCCGTGATAGTAAAGGTAGATGGGTAGAGGTAATAGAGCAAAATGTAGCACAGGTATCAAACTCCAATGTTACAAATTGTTTATATGATTCTTCGACAGCTGGCGTAGTGGGAAAAAGAAAAATTACTTTTAATGTTCAGGTACGTATAATCTTGCCAACTATTCTGTAGTTATGTTGTAAATTTTCTAATATAAGATATGAAAGGAGATATTAGTCTCCTTTTATTTTTACTAAAATAATAAAAAAATAATGAAAAAGCTATTAATAATTACACTTCTCATTCTATTCATACAAAATTGAATTTGAATTACATTTTGAGTGGATAGCTGAAACTATAAATGTGAATGGAGTATTCAATTTGATATTAAGGGATATAATAATTGAGTAACTCCCTCTTTTTCAAAAGATGTAAAAATTAATGATGCAATAATTGCTACTCAACAATTAGAAGAAATTGAAAAAAGAGTTTTTGTAGAAAATTCTTTTTATAAAAAAATAGAGGAACTTTTTACAAAAAAACAATTTAATGTTCAAGAAATTACTAGAAAATGAAATAATAAAATCATAAAAAACAAAGATATTATTGATTATACTTTCAAACACAATCAAGTTTGGAACATAGAAAATTTAAATAAGTGGGAAATAAACCATACTATAATATTAAAATCAGCTTCAAATCATAGTGCTATATATGAGAGATGAGCATGTGTAAAACCCAATAGTATTTATTTACAAGATAATTTTTACTTACCTTATAAAATAAATGGAAATATTTGATGACAAAAATTAAAGTTTAAAAGAAAATTTACAGTTCAAAAACTTGACAAGTTAAACACTGGGGAAGTTGGAGAAGAAAATTATACTAATAAAAATGCATATATCATAGAACCATATTATGAAGCTAGTTTTCAATTACTACCATGAAACAAAGATAAATTATCTGTTGAATATTATTCATTTAATGCATTTGAGATGCATGGTGAAAGAAACTTAATATATTCAAATAATGCCATTAATTATCCTCTTAAAATTATTATAAATACTTTCAATCAGGTAATATTGCATTGAAAAAGTGAAGAAATGATTAAGCAAGAGTGAAATGAATATATTATAAATTCTAAAAAAATATTTCCTTATGACATAAAATTTAATATATGAAAATAATATTTATCACTTGATTTATTTTACTATCAATATTTTTTACTATAACTTTACTCCAACCAAAAACTATGGAATTAGAGTATGGAATACAAAAATTAGTATTAGATAAAAATACCTATATTATAAATACATACATGACTAGTCATGAAATATGTAGTTATTGAAAAACGGCAATTGTTATAAACAACAAAGAGGAAATAATTTTAGAATTTCCTCACACTGAAGCATTGTATATTAAATGATGTGCTATAGATATAGAATATATTACTAAGGAAATTATATGATTTCCTGTTTGTTTTGCCGGATGATGAGGAAGTGGTGAATGTATGCTTGCAACAATGGACTATAATATTCAAACTAAATGATGGAAATTAAATGAAGTGAAATACTATTTTGCTTGAGAATCTGAATACCCATTACAACTAAAATTAAGAATATTGATTGATAATATTTTTAATAGTTCGTTGATCGAAGAAGAAGCAAATAAAAATTTATATTTTGATAGAGGTTTTTATAAATTTATAGATTACTTTAATAAAAATTACACCTTAGTAAACTATTCTGAGGTTCATAAAAAGTATTTTGAGCAATTTGAAATACAAAAAAGCTATTATCAAGATGATAAACAATCATATAAACTATTTAATTCAATTGTACAAAAAATAAGATATAGTGATATGCAAATTCTTAAAAATACTATTTTATCATTTTCAAATTATGTTGAAAATTATGGTTGGATCAAATCTGCTTTTAATCAAAAGATATTTGAATTAAGCAATAAATGAAGTTTATTAGAGAGCGAAAAAGAAGAATTAGCAAAATACTTCTTTTTGATAAGAGTAGATGTGCATGATCTAAAATTAATGGAATATGACGAAGCTCTCTGAGTTGATGCTCAAGTGAAAGATTATATAGATAGAAACTTATGAGAAGAGTATTTTTAATAAGAAAATGGAATGCATTTAAAATTTCAAAAAAAGCTAATTCAAATTAATTTGAATTAGCTTTTTTTGCTTGTTCAGCCTCGAGTCTTTCCCTTTCAGCTATACGTTTTTTTGCTTTATCGTCTTTTTCTTTTTGTTTATACTCTTCTTTTTTCTTTTCCCATTGGTCTTCTTGTTTTTCAATATCATTTAGTGATTTATTGATTCTAGATTCGACTTCTTTTCTTGGTTTTGAGTATTTTTCTCTACTTACTTTGAGAATTTTATCGTAACGAGCATGGAATATTTCATCATCTTTTGGATGAGGTGGAAATGTTCCCGCAGAGAATGTAGTCGAAGGCATCCCATCGATGAGTTGTTTCAGATAAATATCATATTTACTTAAAGCCATAAGATCTTCTTCTAATATTTCTCATCAGAATACTTCTTTGAGAATACTCGCGTCATGATATCAAACTTGAAAAGATACAATACTTCAAACATTACCAAATACAGCTCCACGAACGGATTCTTGCATCTGATCGATATATTGGTTTGCCATTACTAAGTTCAGTTTATATTTTCTGGCTTCTGATAGAATAGTTGCAAAAGAATCGGTAGCAAAGTTTTGGAATTCATCTACATAGAGATAAAAGTCTTTTCTATCTTTTTCTGCGATATCTGCTCTACTCATGGCATCCATTTGGAATTTTGTAACCATCATCGCTCCTAATAGTGCTGAGGCATCTTCTCAGATTTTCCCTTTTGAAAGATTTACAATGATAATTTTGTTATTATCCATTGCCCAACGAACAGAAAAACTATTTTTTGGTTGCCCAAGAACATTTCTTAAAATTGAACTTGATAAGAATTGCCCAACTTTATTTAATATAGGCCCAGATGCTTCTACTTTTTGATTCGGAGCCATTTTTGCAAATTCTCAAGTCCAGAATTTTTTTACTACAGGGTCAGATATTTTATTTACAACCTTATTTCTATACACTTCACTTGTAAGCATCAGAGGGATTGAAATAAGTGTAGTATTAGGGTATTCTAATAATGCTAATACCGTATTTCTTAAAATATGTTCTAGTCTTGGTCCCCATGATTCTCAGAATATTTTTTTAAATATTCAAACAAGTCCAGAAGCAACAAGAGGTCTATGTTCTGCAGTTACATTATCCATCATATTAAATGCAATTGGCCAATCTGTATCACTTGGATCAAAAATAATTGTTTGATTAGTTCTGCTTTTTGGAATATGTCAGATAACAGCTTCAGCAAGATCTCCATGTGGATCAACAACTGCTACACCTCTTCATTTTAAAATATCATCAATAATCATATTTTCAAGAAGTGTCGATTTCCCCATCCCGGTTTTCCCAATAATATATACGTGCCTTCTTCTATCACTTGGTCACATACCAAAACTCATGTTTGTTCCACGGAAATTAGTTTTCCCAAGAGGAGTATTAATCGATTCAGGTTCTATATCATCCGTCAGATCAGGATCAATGATCGGTAAATTTGAAGGTGGTTCAAATGCACGAGCAGCAACCCAGTTTATCTGAGGTGTTTTTACATAACTCGTTGGTAGATGCACAAGTCATGATAACTCGCTTGTTCATAAAATAGCGCTATCTGAACATATTTCTCTATTTTTTATACATCTGATAGATTCTTCGTCCTGAGAAAGTCATTTAAAAACAAATGAATTTCATCCAAAATTTGTAAATATATGAAGCGTTGAAAATATTTCACGGATAGAAGATTTTGCTTCTACAGGATCTTCTCAAGCATGAATCAAGTGTATACTTGTTTCATATCCAGGCTTAGAAATCTTATTATGGTAAAATGATTGAGTTTTATCATCTTTCCCTCATTCATCTTTAGGTTCACTAGATTCTCATTCTTCATCTGATTTTTTAAAGATCATTGAAATGACTTTTCCTAGAATAAATAATGGAAAAAGTATTATTTTTATAAAAAAATAATATTTACTCATAAGTATATTTTGTGCAAATTTTGGGAGTTTAGAAGTGATAATTTTTGCTATTTTATCTGCATCTTGTTTCCAATCAGCATCTCTCACTGGAGTAAAATTAACTTGAAAAGTGTTGAGTGTATATTTCCCTGTTCTTCATAATGCAGAAGTAATTGATGAGTATGAATCTACCATATCTTTACTTCATTCTTCTTGCATTTCAGTAAAGCTTTTTACTGAATATAGATGATGTTTTTTTAATCAAACCTTTCAAATATAGAGTTTATCAGATGGAATATTTTCTAAGTAATCAGATACAGGAATTATTTCTACATCATTGTAATGAGCGTATATTTGATTTGTTAAAAAGTTTTTATATTTTGTTGGAGTTATAATAAAGAAACGAATTCTATTTCCAACTTTTGTAATTTCTAGTGAAAATGTAGGTTGTTCAAATTTATTATTTCAAAAAATATTCTTTTTTGGAACGTCATCAAATACCTTATGTAAGACAATAAGGATATGTTCAAATATACCAGGTCATTTTAAATTTTTTTTATCAACAAGAACTTCTAAAACAATGTTATTCATATTAATTATGTTATTTTCAAGAGCAATGCAGTATAAAAAACATTTTTCTACCTGACACTCAAGAATAATATTATTAAAATTATATCATACAATATAATAATATACAATTATTGTCTAAACTTTCTTCCCCATACCCCATGAAGACTACATTTGCATCTGATTTCATATTCTCCCAGATCATCAAAATCAAAATCTAGAATAGGATCTTCATCAAAATCCATAAATCTTTCTTCAATTAAATCTCCATATTCATCATATAATGACACAGAAGTAATTCTATGAGATTCCCCCATTGGATGGATTTCATTTCAAATGGTTACAATCAATTTATCTCACGCTTTTTTTGTTTCTATATAATGATCAATTTCTAAATGATCATAAGGATCTTCTGATACGTAACTAATTTCTTCTGTTATCTCTTGAAAACTATCTTGATCATCTCCGCATATAGGACAAGCAAACCCATCTTTTAATTCTTCAAAACGTGTACCATGTGCTACATTCTCTTCCCCAGCACCCTCATCGTAGATATAACTACAATTTGTACATAAATATCTCATATAATATTGATAATAACTAGAATATAAATATAGTAAATTTGACCTATTTTATCCAAAAATCACTTTTAATCAAAATGAATTTTTCAGCTAATAAAAAACTATTTTCTGTTTCACAAGAAAAACACGAAAAATTCAAAAAATATTTTTGAATAAAAAATAATCCTACACAAGTAGAAATAGAATTTTATAAAAAAACAGAAAATTATATTAAATATATCTCTTGGATTCCGGGACTCAGAATGATCTGAATATGAAACTCTATTTCCATGAACTGTGCAACTCCAGATTCTGATATCGATCTCTACATTGTCACTACTCCAAATAGAATGTGGTTAGTAAGAATATTAGTCACTTTTGTATTTCAAATACTTTGAGTTAGAAAAACTCCAAAACACCATGCATGAAGATTTTGCCTGAGTTTTTTCTCTACAATAAATAGTCTCAATTTCTCAAAATTCGCACTCGAAGAAGATATTTATTTATATTTCTGGGTTCTTTATTTTAAGCCAATATTAGATATAAATAATAATTATAATAAATTTGTAGAACAGAATAATACTTGGTCAGATTTCTCAAAATATTCTAATATTATTTCTGAAAATAAAAAACATATCACATGTTCTAAAAATATTTCAGACAAAAGTATTTTCTCAAAATTATGAGATATTTTTGATATTTTATTAAAGAAAATATTTTTACCTAAAACACTCAAACATTATGAAAAAATTTGAAAACCGTATGGTGTCATTATTAATAGTGATATGCTAAAGTTTCATAATTGAGATGTGAGGAAAAAAATGAGAGAGATAATATAATAAGCTATTGCATTATTTAATATCTTAGTTATAATAAATATACATTCAATTTTTCATTAAGGGTTATACAAATGAATATAACATCCCAAATGATTGAGGCATTACAAGAACAAATTTGTATGTTACAATCTATGATAATTCAATCAGTAAATGATGAATTATCAAGTTCCAAGTTTCAAGAAAGGAAAACACTGTTAGAAAAATTACTAAAAGAATGTAAAGAAATAAAACCTACTAATCTAGATGAAAAAATAGATCTGAGCGTAGTACGGATGAAATTATTATCTATAGCACCAGGAATGCATTCAGTAACAAGAACGATTCGTTTTTTTGAAGATATAGTAAATAAAGAAATGACTTGGAAAATGTTTTATGAAGAGTATCCAGATATAAAAACTTTTTTAGAATCTAGAAATGGCTATGGAAGAAAAACCTTAAAAATGATTCAACGTCTTCTCGAAGAGTTTGGTTATCCAAAACTTTTTTGAATGAATTGATATTATTGAAATAAAAAAAAAAGCTATTCAGCTTCTTTTTTTATTTCAATAATTTTATTTCTATTTTTCCAATTTTAGCATCATGTACTCTCAGGATTTTACATTCTAGCCTCCCTTTTGTTTCATCAATATGTTTTTTGAATTTAAAAGAAATAATTTCTTCATTTTCTGGGAATCTTTCGAGTTTATGAGTAATCATATACCCTAAAGTTTCTCATGCAAATTCTGATAAATCATCATTGAAGTTATCTAATTCTAGATGATATTCATCTAAAATATCTTCTAATAGTACTGTAGATTCTGCTACAAATGTATTGTTTCAGATGTTTTTTATTTCATCTACTTCTTTATCAGTTTCATCTCTAATTTCTCAGAAAACTTCTTCGATAATATCTTCTAATGTAATTAAACCTGCCACTCCACCATATTCATCAATGGCAATTGCCATATGTTTATGAGACTTTTGAAAATGTTCAAATAGAGTATCAATATGTTGATTGAGAGGAATTTTAATTACTTTTGGCAGTTCTAATTCTGAAAGTTTTGTAGAGTCATCTTGATTTAATAGATCTCTTATAGTAAAGAAGTGGTCTATTTTATCAATGGTATCATTAAATACAGGAATTCTACTATGAGTATGGGCTAAGTAGTATTCAATAGCATACTTTACCGTTTTATCTTTAGAAATAGCTTCGATCTTCACTCTTGGAGTCATTATTTCTTCTACGAGGATATCTCAGAACTCTAATAAATTTTTAATTTTTTCATGTTCTGAATGCTCTAATGTTCATGAATCTTTCCCCATATCAATAAAACTTTCTATTTCTTCATCTGTTATTTGTTCAGCAACATCTGCTTTTGAAAATACTTTAATTATTCCTTCTATCAAAAAGATAACAGGAAATAATATAAACATAAGAAATTTGTATATTGGTGCAACAAACAATGCAATAGAAACAGCATTTTTAATTGCGAAACTTTTAGGAATTATTTCACCAAACATTAATAAAAGAAATGTAACTACTCATGTAGAAATCCCAATTGCAGCTGATTGTTCTAATCACATATCAACGGCCATTGTAAGAGCTATTGTTGTAGCGAGTGCTGCAGTGTAAGTATTTACAAGGTTATTCCCTATTAATATAGTAATTAACAATCTATCATTATTTGATTTGATAGACTGTAATGATTTTGATCAAAGTTTTCACTCTTTTATCAGTGAATCTACTTTATGAGATGCAAGAGACATAAGAGCTAATTCTGTTCCTGAAAAGAAAGCTGAGAGTAAGAATAAAACTACGAATCAAGCAATAAGTAAGGGATCCAAAATATGTGTATTATTATATAAGGAAAAAATCTAAAAATTAATTTAGATTTTTTTGTTTAGTTTAATATTTTTTTACATATTGTAAAGAGAATATTTATTTAGATCAGACTACTTCAAAATTTTCTCAAATAAAGTTTTTTTCACCTCCAATGATAATATGGTTGGATAAGATTTTAACCGTCCCTGTTCATGAATCATCAATCGGGTTTATGTATATTCATGTTCAAGTGACTGTTTCAGCTGATAGGTGATATGATACCGTTCCAGTGGTATTGTTTTTTAAGAATAAAGCATAATCTTTGTTCTTAAAATCAAATTCAAACTCGTCTCATGTTGTTTCTTTTGAAAGTGATAAGCTTCATGTAGATGATTTTTGAATGTATCATATATAATCAGTTAAATTTTTCCCTTCATTTGTGTTTATAGGAAGAAGTGTAAATTCATTTTTATAAATATCTCTATCAAATTCTAATATTTTTAAATCAAAATCTTGTTCTACACTATTAAAAGTATCTAAAAACATATATGCAGTATCTATATCTCACATTTTTACATTGAGAGCATCATTATTATTTATATTTCCACTCAAATATTCAACTGTTTTATAATTATTCCAATATATATGATGATATTTATCATTTACAGGGATACTACCAAATACAGTAAGTCTTGGGACTACATCATCGTCTTGATAATCATTTGGAAAGTAAATATTTCAAATAGATGTAACGCTATAGTTATCTGAATTTAAATCATCATCAATTCAATTATTTCAAGAAATTCCATCGCTGGTAAAACTAAAATAAGTATTATCATCAGTAAAATTACTTTGAGCCTCCCAAATTTCTTCAGATCAACTTGATATTAATTCATATATTTCAATTTCAGAGATAAATAGATAATAATACGCTACATGTAACGAAACGTATCTAATACTATTAGATAATCCATAATTTAATAAGTTTATTTCATGAGATCAACCTATAGGAAAACTAATATTTGCAAAATCAGAAATTAAATTATCAGAGTTATCTGATAATCTAACAGTTACTTTATCCCAATCTCAATATCCATAAGAACTTGGTTTCCTTAATACTATTTTTCATATATTTTTTTCAGATCATAAATCTATTTTAATAAACTCATTTGAAGATCTATTTTGAGTATCAAAAAATGAATTTACGTTTCCATCAACTGCTTTATAATTATAATAATTATAATATTCTTCAGACGAAGTTACATCCTCATTTAAAGCTAAATTACTGCTTCATATATTTATGATAGTATTTACAGAGGGCTCAATATTAATAACTTCATCCTCAAATTTTACACTTTTAAAATCATTAACCAATTCATCATAGTAAATCTTGAATTCTTTAGATTGATATGTTCCAGCACAATGTATCGTACCATATTTGTAAACTAATGTAGTAGCTATTCATGAGGTTCTGTTATTTGATCCACTCATGGTAACATTTGATGGGCACGATATACCATCTAAAAATCATCCTCCATTTGTGTTATATTTAACAACAGAATCTATAGCAATATGTCATTTATTATAAATATTACTAAATGCTTCTTCTTGATTGTTTCAAATATCAATATTATTGATAACAACAAAAGAATTATTAAATACTACTACTCATACTATTAATACTATATTTACAAGTAATATAACGTGCAATAATATACTTCATTTTTTTTTATATTGTAACATAATTTAAAAATTTAAGTTAATATTTATTATATCTGATGGGTTCACTGAATTTAACAAAATTCAGTCATTTGTTTCGTTATAATATAATAATATATCCATGTTTATATCTATAATTGCACCTGAATTATAAAAATCAGTTTGGAAATCTTTGATTTTTAATCAACTATATAATTTATCAGGGAAAAATGAAAGATTATATGCTCACGTAGCAGTAGTTTCCAATGCGATAATTTCAGTTCATTCTAATATCCTATATCACAGTGTTTTATTTCAATAAATACTGTAGTCAACATTTTGTGATAATTTTAAAGTATCATAATCAACTACTCAAAAAATAACTCACTCAGTTGAATCAATATTTTTTAATAAAACAATATCACTTCATGTACCACTTTCATTATCTATGAGTATATCTGATTGTAAATAACCTCATCTAGAAAATCTTCAAAAATTATCTTTAAAAGCAAAAACATCATCAAAAACTTCAGTTTTTTTATTTGATCATACTACTGTTTCAATACTATCTGCAACAAAAGTCATTACTATAAGCATTACCATAGATGAAATAGTTATCGAAATCACTAATTCTACCAATGTCAAAGCCTGTTTTCATATTATAAATTTCACAATAAGAAGAAATTAAATATAATAAAATTAATTATTTTTATTATATTTAATTTAGATATTTTGCAAATCAATAACCAAAAGAATGCTGAAAGTTTAGCTGCTGTGATTATAGCAGTGTTTATTTTGTCTATTGCATTAATGTGAATTATCAATGTGGTAAGTTTTAGTAAAGAAACAACTCTAGGTTATGAAAATGAAATATTTAAACATATATTAGAATCAAATTCAGATAATTTAGTAAAAAAATTAGATTCTTCAAGTTTATGAAAAAATGAAAATTTTTATATTTACAAAGATGAAGCGAGTAAAGAATTCAAAATACTTACGTGAGCACTAAATGATGAATATAAATATATAGACCTCCTTTGAAATAAAATACTAAATTCAGATGATAATATTTGAAAAGTCTATAAAAGAGAATTTCTTCATCAATCTGATATCCTGAAACATAGAATAGATCCACCTGAAATACCAAACTTAATATTTCACTTTGATGCAAACGATCCAAATGATAATAATATAGCTCCTACTGATGGTACAACAATAAATACATGGAGAGATCTAGCGAACTGACACGATGCAGTATGATGAAGTCCAACGTATATACAAAACTGAATCAATGGTCATCCTTATATTAAATTTGATGGTATAAATGATGTATTAGATATACCTACTCACGAAGATATAAACAATAATGGTAATAATTATGCTGAGGTTGTATTTGATTCAAAATCATTTTCTATTGTTCTTAAAACATGAACTGATGTAACATCAACTCAAGTAATTTATGAACAATGAGGTCAAGCTACTGGATATAGTTTTACTATAAAAAATTGAAGTATTTATGCTTGAATACATAATAAATCTAATTCAAGTTATTCAAATACAGATTTTAGCTCCAGTGATTCTAATTATTACTTTGAACGGGATTCAGGACATCAATTTAAGTCTGTAGAACTTGATGAAGCATTACCTGAAACTGTATATTATATTACGATAGTACAAGATTCAACACATAGTAAAAACTGAGTATTTATCGACAATATGAATAAATTACAAATATTTCTGAATGGTTCTTTAGTTTCAGAAACTGATCATGTTGATCCACAACCTGAACATCATAAAATTTGAATATGAGCTGTAAATGAATATACAGTTTATCCGTGGGATAATTCAACAGAATATTGTTCTGAATGCTCATATTTTAAATGATGAATTTGAGAATTTATGTCGTGGAATTATGCGTTATCAAAAGCAGAAGTGAGATGAATTCATAACTATTTATTAGAAAAATGGTTAGGATGAAAACAAAGTGTAGAGTATTCTGTGATTAATACAGATATAGATAAATATATTTCTAATTAAACTAAATGAAAAATAACTTAAGAGCTTTTACTTTTGTAGAACTCATAGTAACAACATTAATTGTGACAATATTAACAGCTATTTGATTTGTATCATACATAGGTTTTATTGCAGATTCTAGAGATTCTCAAAGAAGATCTGATTTATCAAAAGTGTCATCATCACTTAAAATATATAAACAAAAAAGATGATATTATTCTGAACCAGGTGATTATTTTAATATTTTAAATAATACGGTTCCCGTTGCAAAACAATGAAAAATGAATAAATGAGTTTATTTAAATACTTTAGATAAACTTCCATTTGATCCTAAGTCAAAATCATACTATTCATATGCTGTTACAAATAATAAACAAGAATTCCAACTCTCTGCAACTTTAGAAAATGAAGATGAAGAAATTGCTATTTTAGAATGAAACTACAAAACTGTTTCAAAAAATGTCTTACCAACTATTATTTTAGCAATTGATAGTACTACAGATATTGAAATTCATGATGGAACATGATCTGGAACTGAAAATAGAACAAAATTCATTTTTGATCAACTCAGTGATAATCTCCCTTATACTATGTGAACACCTGATGAAGCATATAGCGAAGGAACAAGTTTTTCTGGAATATTAGATAAAGCGGAAGCTCTGAATAGTTTTTGGCAAAATAATGATTATAGAAATTGTGTAGAAATAGTAGAGGCATGAAAATCTATCTCTGCAAATACTGTTGAGGAGCAATATCAAATTTTAAATAATTGAATTCTTACAAGTACAGGTTGTACATTTACAGGGCAATAAAAAAATACTTATTTTAAATAAGTATTTTTTTATTTTTTAAGTGAAATAATTTCTTTGATAATATCTTCTTTATTTATCTCAATTTGTTTTTCAGTAATAATATCTTTTAATTGTAACATATTTGTTTCATGTTCACTTTCCCCTGCAATAATAACAAAACGAATTCATTTATTATAAGCATATTTTAATTGTTTTTGAACTTTAGATTCATCTAAATATATTTCAGTATTAATATTACTGTTTCTGAGATTTTTAACTAATTCTAAATTATTTTTTAATGTAGAATCTCCCATATTGAGTACTAATACTTCTGTTACAGTTTTAGAAATAAACTCTATCTTTTTTAATTCTCTTAAAACTGCAATAACTCTAGAAAGTCCTATACTTCACCCTACTCCTGGAAAACTATTTTTTGTAAAATTACTAGCTAGATTTTCATATCTTCCTCCTGAACTAATGGATCACATATTTTCTGCCCCTTTTATAAAAGTTTCATAAACGGTTCCAGTATAATAGTTTAATCCTCTAGAGATAGTAGGATTAAATACAAGATAATCTGGTTGTACTCAAAGAGCTAGTAAATTATTATATACATACTTTAGTTCTTCTAGACCTTCTTGAAGTAACTCGTTTGTATTAGATGAAAAATATTCAAATAATTCTTCCGAAGACTTTTCTGAACTAATATTAATGAAATTAATAATACTATTTTTTTGTTCTTCGTTTACTCAAATTTCTTCTAACATGATAGCAAACTTATCTCTTCTTACTTTATCCTTTTTGTCTATAACTGATATAGTTCAAGCAATATCAGTAATTTCTAAACTAATTAAAAAACCCGATAAGAATTTTTTATTATTCATATTAATCTCAAATGCTCCAAAATCTAATTCTAATAAAGAATTATAAATAGTCGATAATACTTCTACGTCAGCAAAAAGTGATAATTTTCAGTTTCATACTATGTCTACATCTGCTTGATAGAATTCTCTATATCTCCCTTTTTGTGGTCTTTCTCATCTATAAACACGTGCTATATGTTGTCTTTTAAATGGAAATGATAAAGTTCATTCATTTTGTGCTACATATCTTGCAAAAGGTACAGTTAGGTCAAATCTAAGTCAAAGTTTTGCCTCACTTGATTCGTCACCATTTAATCTATATATCCCATATATTTCATTATCGTCAGCTCATTTGGCAGTTAAACAATCAACTCTCTCAACCACTGGAGTATCTAGAGGTGTAAAACCTGATAAGCTATAATTCTTTTTTATTATTTCTTTAAATCTATCTTCTATAATTTGTTCTTCCGGCATATTTTCGTAATACCCTGAAATTGGTAATGGTTTGATTATCATATTTTATATATTAGTTTATATTATTTGGTCTTATTATAGTTTAATGACTTATTATTTCAATTTATTTTTATATTCTTAGATAAATGTTTTTTTAATAAACACCATATTTAAAAAAAACATTGAAATAATCTACATGTTTTAGTATTTTAGCAATATTAAATTTTAATTATAAAGACTACAAAATATCTATAAATAAGTAATAATTTATAATATTAAGAAGATATATTACAAATTAAATACTTTATTTGACAAATATTTGATTTATTTTTTAAAGAAAGGTATAGTTATATTATGAAACAAATTACTATATTGTAAATAATACAAAAATGACTGAAACAAAAAAAATAAACCTCTCTGCCATGATGAAGCATGCAAATAAAGAAGAGGTAAAAACAGAAGTTACATGAGAAAATATTCCCATTAATAATAAACTTGTTGAAAAGAAGGCAAATATAGAAAAAGAAGTAGAAGATACAATAACATCTCCTATAAAGATTTCTGATATACAAAAATCTCCTCCAAATACAGCAGAACATAAAGTAGAAAATACTATAAAACTCAAGACTAGTAATAAAATTAGCTTAAGTACTATTAAGGCTGTAAAAGAAAAAAAAGCTGTAGTAACAGCTCCAGTAAAGAAAAAAATAATTAAAGATGAAAAAACTCTTTATTATGAGTCATTAACATCAAAAGTTTTATCTAACGATGAAAAAAAATCAAAAATTTCAATGTTAAAGACTCCATTAAAATCTGAAAATAAAGATTCAATTAAAAAACCAACATTACAATCAAAGATTCTGTTAAAAAAAGAATCCTTAAAAAACCAAGAAATAGAGATGACACCAGTAATTGATGATAAAGAAATAAAAAAGGTAGAGATAAGTTGTGAAATAGCAAAAAAAGAAGAATATATAAAAAGTCATTCAAAAACAGAACCTGATAATTTAGATGTTTTCAGTAATTATGAATCTGATTATAAAAAGAAAGAAACTACAATATTAGGAGCTGTGAAAGAATTAACTAAAATTGCTAATCTAAAGAAGTTAACCAAAACAAATAAAGTATTTGTTTGATGAATTATCGCAGCTACGGTATTTTGAATATCATTCCTATTTTATGTAGATCCTGAAATTCACTCAATTGAAAATTACAAAACAAGTATTTTGAGTTTAGCGGGCAAGACTATGACGCAACAGGAAATGAATACACATCAAACAGAGATTATTAATGATATAGCATGGAAACTTAATCAAAATAATTTAGGTTGATATCAATTAGACTTCGAAATATTGGTAAATGAATTATGAAACGCAGTATATAAATTTGCTTGAAACGAATATAAAGATAAACGTGAATTAGATACCGCAATTAAAGAAAAACTAACTGAATTAAAGCTAGATAAAATACGTAATTATCTAAAAAATAAATAAATAAATAAAAAGACTTAAATACAATATATTTAAGTCTTTTTTTTATTAGCAAAAATATATAATAAGTGTCAATAGATTTTATTTAACATGTGATAAAATAAATGATATGATAAAAAAGAACAACAAAAATATAACTATTGAATAAGTAAATATGTGAAAACAAGAAGACTTAAAAGATCTAAAAGTAAAAAATGATATATGAGACATTGTTACATATGTAGACAATGTTTTTAAACAAGCCATTGATTTATGAGCATCAGATATACATATTGAACCTGCTGAACATTATCTTATTGTAAGATTTCGTAAAGATGGTGATTTTATGATTATAGATAAACTGCATAGAGAAAATATTTCTGCTATGGTTACTAGGCTCAAAGTTTTATCAAAAATTAAAATTGATGAAAATAAGAAACCTCAAGATGGGAAAATAGTATATCATTATGAAAAAGAAGATAAAAATATTGATATCCGTCTCTCTACTCTACCAACTAGTTACGGTGAAAAAGTAGTTATGCGTATCTTGAAGCAAGATGATAATTTAACAAATATTGAAGCACTAGGTCTTATAGATGTCAATTTAGAAAAAGTAAGAGAAGCGCTCACAAGTAGTTATGGTATTATGCTTGTAGCATGACCAACAGGTTCTGGGAAATCTACTACCTTATTTGGTGTTTTAAAAAACTTTAATCCACTTGAATTAAATATTTCTACTTTAGAGGATCCGATTGAGTATGATATAGAGTTTGTAAACCAATCTCAAGTACAACCAAGTATCTGATATACGTTTTCTTCAGGTCTAAGATCTCTAGTGAGGCAAGATCCTGATATTATCATGGTTGGGGAAATCAGGGATACTGAAACTGCCGTTTTAGCCGTAGAAGCGGCACTGACTGGGCATTTGGTGTTATCAACAATCCATACCAACTCAGCAGCAGGTACAGTTCAAAGATTAATTAATATGGGTGTAGAACCGTTTTTACTTGCATCAGCCATGAAAATGGTAATCTCTCAGAGACTTGCAAAAAGGCTTTGTCAAAATTGTAAAGAAGAATCCCCTATCACAGAAGCGCAAATTATAAAAGTAAAAGAATATTTATCTCCTGTTTTAGATGAAGAAATAGAAGACTTAATATTTTTCAAATGAAAATGATGTGAAAAATGTAGAAATTCAGGTTACAAAGGGAGGCTTGGTATTCATGAAGTTCTCATTTGTGGAGATTATCTAGAACCATTAATTCTAGCAAAAGAATCTGCAAATGTGATGAAAGATGCAGCTATTAAAGAATGAATGATTACTATTGTACAAGATGCTTTACTAAAAGCACTTATTGGTGAAACTACAGTAGAACAAGCGTTAAAATTAATTTAAAATATTATATAATTTATATAATTTATGTTTGGTTTTGGAAAACAAAAAAAAGTAGATGAAGAAAAAATTAAAGGATATAAATGAGCTTTAGAGGCAGCAAATATTTATATGCTTATTTCTGAGTGGGATAAATCTAGAAAAGCTATCACTGAAATCAAAGTAAAAGAAAAAGCATCATTAGATGAATTACTTATCAAAATAGATGCTCAAGATAGTTTAGAAGCTGAAAATGAAAAAATCAAATTAACAACTGATTATAAAAAGAAAGAGTGACAATTAATTAAATTAGAACATACATTAGATATAAAAGAAAAAAAATATAATGACCATATAGAAAAAGAAAAATTTAAAATACGTTTTAAAAAAATAAAAGATGAAATAGAGAATCTTATTTGAAATACTCAACCTTGAGAAGCAATGTGATTATTGCAAAAATTTCTTGAAGAAAATGCAGATAATAATACTGTTGTTAATTTCTTTAATCACGAGAAAAAATATATTCAAAAAAATATTGAAAGACAAAAAAAGACAAATGAAGATAAGTTCAAAGACAATGCTAAAATGCAAGCAATGAGATTAATCTGAAATAGTGTAAATTTAAATACAGAAGAAGAAGAAAAGAAAAAAGAAGAAAAAATGAATTTCATACAAAAGTTAAAGGTCAGATTCAATTTTTATAACAAAATAAAAGAAAAAATTAGAAAAAAGAAACTACTTGATGAAATTAATTTACTCATTGATGAAGATTCAAAAGTAAAACAAGATTTAGCAGAAGAAAAACTAGCAAATATACATAAATGACTCACAAAAGAAATAAAAAATAGAGAAATTAATGGATACGATTTATATGGGAAAATATTATGAAGTGATAAGATCTCATGAGATACTTTTGGTTTTAATGATAGTAAAGATAAATATAATTTCTTTATATGAGATGCTACTGGTCATGGAATCAGAGCGGGGTTAATAGTTACTCTTCTGAGTCGTTTATTTACAAAAAATATAAATAATACTCTTCAGAAAATTAGTTATGAGATTAATAATGGTTTAAAGCAGGATTTAAAAAGTAGAAATTTTATTACAGGTATATTCTTTGAGCTGAAAAAAAATAATCCAGATTTATTAAATTTTGTCTGAATGTGACATGAGCCAATGTATATTTATCGTAAAAAAGAAAAGAAAATAGAAACGGTTATACCAGGTGGGCTTGCTTGATGAATTCGTATGATAAAAGAATTAGAAGATGTGAAAGTTAAAGAAATATTAATGGAAACAGATGATATTTTACTGATGTATAGTGATGGGATAATAGAAAACAAAAATAATCAATGAGAATTTTACGGAATGCCTAGGTTAAAAGAATCTTTTGCTAAAATAGCAGACACAGAAAAAGATATCACTAAAATATATGAATATATTATTAATGATGTACAACTCTTCAAATGAGGTAGTTTCTTTGAAGACGATGTAACTCTTCTTGTATTAAAAAGAGATATTGAAAAAGATATTATAACAGAAAATTCTGATTATTTACAAGATATTACAACTAAGCAGTGATTAACAAAACAACAAGTCAAAAAATTGGAATGAAAAACAAAAGATGAAATAGAGTTAGAGTTAGAAAAATATAAAAAAGATAAAGATACTCTCAGAATTGTAAAAGTATTAGAATGATTATATTATACATGAGAAATTTTAAAGCTAAAACAAGAAGCAGTTCGCTATATTAAACAATGATATATTCATAAAAAAATAAATTATTATTTAAAAAAAGCTATTGATAATGAGACTAAATACAAAGTAGATCAAAAAAATCAAAAAATGAGTAGTAAATACCTTGTTTTAACAGAATTAAGTAAAAAATGAGATTTTACAACTGTTATTAACGAAATAGAGGATGTAATCTCAAAAGATGGTAATATATAATTAAACACACACTATGTTTGGAAATTCTTTTTATGATAAGTATGGAAATTTTGATAACTCAAAATTTATCACACTTCTTGAAAAAACAAAAAAAGCACAAGAAAATAGTAAAAATAAAAAGAAAGGTAATATGAATCAAGATATTGCCCTCTTTAATAGTGTGTCAAAAAAAGAACTATGGCAGTTTATTAATAAATTGGCTATTTTTATGAATTCAGGGATTGATGTAAAATGAGCATTGTGAATCATGACAAAACAAATTAAGAATCCCTATTTACAAAAGATAGTTATAGAAATGAGGGAAAATATAGATCATGGTATATGATTGAGTGAAACAATGAATCAATATCCTAAAGTATTTGATAACTTAACTACGGCTCTTGTTTCAGTATGAGAAAAAACAGGTCAATTATGAAAAATTTTAGCTGAGCTAGATTCGAACCTACTTGAAAGTATTGAACTAAAAGGGAAAGTTAAGGGAGCCATGACGTATCCTATGATTCTTCTAGGTTTAACTATTTGTATGGTAGTATTTATGATGATATTTATTGTACCTAGGATTACAGAAAATTTTACCAAAGCATGAGTAGAGTTACCAGTTTTAACACAATTTGTAGTAAATGTTTCAAATTTTATTGTAGATTCTTGGTATATGTTAATATTCTATTTTGTAATATTTTATGCAATTATAAAAATGATTAATGCGAGTTATTTTGGTAGAATAATGTTTGCGAAATTTGCCACAAGAATGCCTATTTTTTGATATGTAGTAAGACAATCCAATATTATATATTTTACAAAAGCATTTACTATATTATTAGATTCAGGAGTGCTATTATTAGAATCATTAAAAACTTCTAGTATGGTAGTATCAAATATTATTTATAAAAAAGAATTAATTAGAATAAAAAATGAAGTGGAAATCGGTCTTACTATATCGAAATCACTTTGACTCAACTTAGATTATGAAGCAAGTGTTTATATGAATCCCCTATTTCCTGAAGAATTTGCTTATGTTGTAAGTACAGGTGAAGAAACTTGAACGCTCTCTGAATCATTAAAGAAAATTTGATTTAACTATAATTGAGAACTTAAAAGGTATATTTGAAGTATGTCGAGTATGATGGAACCAATTATTATTGTAATTGTAGGTGCATTAGTTGGTACAATTGTAGTGGCAATTATGATGCCATTCTTTGCAATGGGTGATGTAGCAAAAAAATTATAAAAATAAAAATAATTTTACAGTAACATAATAGACAAAACAAAAAGAGATAAATGACATTTATCTCTTTTTGCTTATTCTATATTTTTGACTTTTTTGCATATTATCCTGATCTTATTAACTACAGGAAATATATATATGTTGTCTACAATAAAAAAAACTAATAATTGCTTTTATACCCTAAATCTAATAGAATTCATAGGTCTTAAACAAGACAACTAATTTCAAAATTTATATTTGTATTTATTTTTTAACAGAATTACTCTATGAAAAATACAAAAAAAGCATTTACGCTTGTGGAACTTATTGTAGTTATCACAATTCTTGCTGTTCTAGCTACTGTTGCATTTATCTCTTTTAGTGGACAAACTAAAGAAGCAAACAAATCTAAAGTTGTTTCTGATTTAGCTAATCTTTCTAAAGCTATCGAAATTTCAGGAAAAGGTCTTAAAGATCTTGTAGGTACTTCTACACTTGCTGTTAATGGTGTTGATAATGCTGCTAACTTTGCTAATGGAGGTGTAATTGATTCTACTAACTATGGTGTTGGTAAAATTAGTTTTACTACACTTGGTCAAAATGGTGAAGAATTTAAAGATGCTAATGGTGATGAATATATATTCGCTTACTATGGTTCTGGTTCATTTAATAAATATCAAGTAGTTGGTCAAGTTGAAAACGCTACTGGTGATAATGAAACATTTGTAAAAGGGAGTTACTATTCTGTTACTCCTGCTACTGATGTTGCTGGATTAGTTGCTGCTTCTGGATCTGTTGTTACTGGTTCAGGTGCTGGTGTTGTTAATGGAGAAGATATAGCTTCTGCTTCAATTTACTAATAAATAATTAGTATTAAAAAAAAGACTCTTCTGAAAAGAAGGTCTTTTTTTTGTTTTAAATTATTAGGAGTAAAAAACTCTCAGGATTACCTGAGAGTTTTTTAACGTATAGAATCTTTAATAAGTTTAGGGTTATTAGAATATTTTAATCATTCTTCTAGAGTAATTTGTCCAGATTGAATAAGATTAATAATATCAGTTTCTAATAGTTGCATTCCCTCTCTTGATCATGTTTGAATAACTGAAGGAATCAAATGAAGATCATTTTCTCTGATAAGATTAGCAATAGCTTGATTCTTGAAAAGAATCTCTTTTGCTAATAATACTCATGTTCCATCTGTATTTTTCAGTAACCTTTGAGAAAATACTGCTACAAGTGAATCTGCTAGTTGTAATCTCACCTGACTTTTTTCAGCTGAATCAAAACTATCTATGATTCTTGTAATAGTTTGATGAGCACTACGAGTATGTAGAGTAGAGAAAACTAAATGACCAGTTTCAGCTAATCTAAGTGCCATTTCCATTTCTTGTTTTGACCTCATTTCCCCAAATAATATTACTTGTGGATTTTGTCTCATAGCACCAATAAGCGCTGTTTCATAATCTGGAACATCTCTCCCTACTTCTTTATGTTCAATAATTGACTGTTTGTGAGGATGTACGTATTCGATTGGATCTTCTATAGTTATGATATGTTTATTTTCATTTTCATTTATATAATCAATCATAGCTGCTAGAGTAGTGGTTTTTCAAGAACCTGTTGGTCATGTTACTAAAACGAGTCCTTGTCATAATTTAGTGACATCTTTATATAGATCTGTTAATCCTAAATTATCTGCACTTGGAATATTAAGTGTCAAAAGTCTTAATACAATCATATAATACCCCATTTGAAATGAAATATTAACTCTAAATCTTCTTCATCCATATGTAAATGAAAAATCATAATTCTGATCTCTTTCTAGTACTTCTAATTCTGTTTGAGTAATGATAGATAAAGCAAAGTCTTTAGTTAATTCAGGAGTGAATTTTTCAATTTCTTCATCTATATGCACTATATCTCATCAAATTTTAACTGATGGATATGCTCCAACTGTAATATACATATCTGATCATTCATTATCAATCATAACTTGAAGGAGTTGGTCTTTTAATGTATTTTCCTCAATTATAGTTTTTCTCATAAAAGTATGTTTAATATTATTAGAATAATTATATCATATTTAATATATAAGCACAAAAAAACTCAGAATTATCTGAGTTTTAATTTTTCATTTTTTTTCTAATAAGTAATCCTGCATTTACAAGTAAAGTTAGCATTACTAAAATCCATGTTTCAGCTCCAGTATCAGGAGTTTCAGCTGCGTTTAAAGCAATATTTTCAAGTTCGTTAACTTCTTCTCAGTTATCATCAATAGCAGGAGTTTCTTCTCTTACCATTTCAACGGATCAAAGTGTTTCAAAATTATATAATTCTTCTTCAAATTTTAGATTTTTAAAATTTGCATCTTGTAACGAAAGAATCATTAACATATATTGACTGTATGATGTAACAGCATTCTCTAAGTGTAATTTCACTGTTTTTGTTCCAGTAGTTACAATAGAATCAACAAATATTTCACTAAATATTTTAAATTCAAATTCAGTATCTTCAACAGGATGTTTAAAATAAACTTCTAAAGTTCTTTCATTTATAGTAACAATTTTTGAAATTCATTGATTTTCAGGTTGAAATGCATTCATAACTTCAATATCATCTAATGATTTTTCAGTTTTGAAATCAATATTACCGTTTGCTCCAAAGATTGTTAATAAATTATAATTCGTTAACATTTCTAAATCTTCCTCTAAAGTTAAGATAACTTTATTGTAGTCATTAATATCTCTAACAGCAAAGCTCACCAGAATATCTTTTAATACTTTAATGTCTCAAGTGACATTATCTCACATAACTACATCTTGTGATAATGTAAGTTCTATTTCATGGCTGTTTAATACATCAATTTGATCTACTGACGACGCGTATGCTGTATTTGTAATCAAACTAGTAATACTTAATAGAAAAAGTGTTTTTAATAATTTCATGTGATGAAAGTTATACGTAATAAATATATACATCTATTACATCATACTTAATTCACTATGTCAAAAAAAACGTACAAATTTAATAAATAATAACTGATTTATAACCAGTAAGGTAATAAGAGAAAATAATTTTTGTTTTTTATATATTCTTGCAAAACAGCTTAAATCTCTATAATAATATAGATTTTATTTATTATATTTTATGTATGGATTATATATTTTTAGTTATTTGATTTGTTTTATTGATAAAGTGATCCGATGTATTAGTAGATGGTGCGAGCTCTATAGCTACCAAATTTTGAATATCATCACTTGTTATCTGATTAACAATAGTTGCATTTGGGTCAAGTGCACCAGAATTAGTCATTAATCTTATTTCATGATTTACAGGAAAAACTGATTTAGCTGTATCAAATATATTATGAAGTAATATATCAAATATATTATTAATCTTATGAATCACGGCATTAATTGCTCCTATTACTTTACCAAAGTCTACGATAAAAAAAGAAATTCCATATTTAATATTTGTTGCATCTGTCTTAATTTTACTCTTATCAGATTGAAATATTAATACATTAGATGCTTCAATATTATCATTTTTCTTCATATTATTCTTAGGATATACTTTCAAGATAGCTAAAGATGGAAATTCAGACGAAGACGAAAAAATAGAGAGTTTTTCAAACATGAAAGCGACTATTTATATAATATTATGATTTATTTGATTAATTGGTTGAGGGAAATTAATTGTAGATAGTGCTATCTCTATAGCATCAACTTTTTGACTACCAGAAGCATTTATTGGTGTAACTATTGTTGCGATTTGAACTTCCCTTCCTGAATTAGCTGTGAGTGTCATTGCTGCCTTAAAGAATAAAACTGATATGGCTGTATGAGCAGTTGTAGGGTCAAATATATTTAATACACTTTGGATTCTATGAGCAACTGGAATGGTCACAACTCTTCCAGCTTATGAATGAATTAAAATTGATCTTTGAGTAAATTTAGTAGCTAGTTTATTGATATTCATATTTGCGTTCACTTTTAAGAAACACTTATTGGATAGAAAAGAAGGTATTTTATTACTAATCTGATATTTTACATATATCTGATATTTAGTTTCAACAATATTATAAATAATAGTGAATAAAAAAACATTACCTTTATAGATAATGTTTTTTATTTTATTTGTTCTAAATAAGCTTCTAATATAAGGGCAGCTGATATATCATCACGTTTTTCATCATCTCCCATTTGCATAGAGATTTCATCTGCTGCAAATGTGGTAAATCTTTCATCACATCAATCTATCTTGATATCAGGAAATATTTCTTGTAGTTTTATAATAAAGCGTTTTGTTTTATCTAATTGTTTTAACATTTTCCCATGTAAATCGTAAGGAAGTCAGACAATAATTACTGTAATTTTATATTTTGAAATATACTTTTTCACTTCCTGTATTAACTTTGTACGTAGAACAATATCTTTTGGAAAGACTATTCCATCAATAGCAATAGCTAATCAACAACGCTTATCCCCTAAGTCTATAGCTAAGTACATATTTGATATTTTACAAATTATTTATTTTCACTAACAATAATAACTTTTATTTTTGCGCTTGCATCTTTACCAAGTTTAATAAACACTTGATGATCTCATAATGATTTTATATGATGAGAATTTGGAAGTGAGATATGTTTTTTAGTTAATTCTACTCTAGATTTTTTATATACAGCTTGTATTATATCTTTTTCTCAAATTGCTCAATATACTTTATCATTTGTACCTGTTTTTAAAGTAAATTCAAATATTTGTCCATCTAGAAGATCTGTAATATTATGTCTATTTTCAATCATCTCAATTCTATGAGCATCTTCTTTTTTTAATTTATCTTTATATGCTTTTTCTACACCAGGAGTTAATTCTTTCGCAAGATTTTTTGGGAATAACATATTTTGTGCATATCCAGATTTTACTTCTTTTATTTCTCATGCCTTTGCTACATGTAATACATTTTCTAGAAACATTACTTTCATAGTTTTATTTTTATTAAATATTTATATATATTATATAGAAAAATAATAATAAAAAAACACAAAATATATTTTGTGTTTTTTGTTTTAGTCTTCAGTAGTTTCAGCAACATCTTCAATAGAGATTTTATACCCTGTTAAATTAGAAGCTAAGTGAACATTTAAACCATTTTTACCTACAGCTCTTGCTCTTTCTGAAGCATGAATATAAGCTCTAGCAAATCATTCTTCTTCATTTACTTCTACTTTGATTACTTGAGCAGGAGAAAGAGATTTTTTAATAATATCAGCCATATCTCCAGAATTTGGAATAATATCAATTTTTTCTCCTCAAATTTCATCCATGACACTTTTAACTCTCATACCTTTTTGACCTATAAGAGTACCAACTGCATCAATTTCTTCATAAGTAGAAGATACCAACATTTTAGTTTTAATCCCAGCTTGTCTCACAACACTATCAATTGTAATAATTCCTTCTTCAATTTCAGGAACAAATTCAGCAAAAATAGCAGGAATTACTTCAGCTCTTTTTCTTGAAAGTACAACTTTTGGTGTTCCAGTTTCACCTTTTGATACTTCAGCAACAAAGATAAAGAATCTTGCCCCAGCTACATAGTTATCTCTAGGTACTTGTTCTGATTTAGGAAGAACAACTTGAGTACCATTATAATCAAATAATACTTTACCACTTTCTACAATATCAATTTTCATACCAATAACTTCTCCTTCCTTTCCTTCAAATAGTTCATAGATTTTTTCTTTTTCAGTATCACCAATTTTTTGTATAATTACTTGTCTTGCAGCTTGTGAAGCAATTCTCCCAAATGATTCATCACAATCATCACCCATAACCTCATCAGTTACATCTAGTTCGATTGTATCTCCTTCTGAAAATTCAGAAGCATCATCACCTAATTCTTCAAAACTAATTTCAAGAGCTGGATTTGTAACTTCTTTTACTACTGTTTTTTCAATAGAAATTTCAAGGCTTTCTGCCTCTAAATCAATTTTTACGATAACTTCTTCGTCTTTAGCTCCAAAATCCTTTTTGTATGCTGTCTTAATAGCCGCTTCAATAATTTCAATTAATTTTTCAGCAGCGATATTTTTCTCAGCTGAAATAATACTTACAGCTTGTCCAATTTGTTTTATATCTAACATTTTAGTTTTTTATTATATTTTATAAAAACAAAACGAGAACTTGCATATGCAATCTCTCGTTTCTTCATAAGTATATTATAGAAATTTTTGAAAAAATCAAGAAAATATTTATTTCAAAAAAGATACGGGTACCTAGAACTAATTTATAGTTTTCTGGTACCGGTATCAATATACTATTTTAATAAAAACTCCCTCATTTCTGAGAGAGTTTTTTTGAAATTACATTTTTTTTCTTAAGAATGTTGGAACATCTAGATCTTCTCCAGCAGGAGTAGATGCTTGAGTGTGAGATGGTATAACTCTAGAATCATTTACTGGTCTTCTTCCGAATGGATTAATCGTTGGTGTTTCAGTTGTTTTTCTTTGATCTTGAAAAGTAGCATTTGAAACTTCATCAAAACCAGTAGCACAAACTGTAATTTTTAATTCACCATTATATTCTTCATTAATTGTAGCACCAAAGATAATATTTGCATCAGCATCAACTGATTCAGTAATTATTCTTGCAGCTTCATCAACTTCAAACATTGAAATATCAGTACCACCAGTAATATTGAATAATAATCCTTTTGCTCAAGCAATAGAAAGTTCTAGTAATGGAGAATCAATTGCAGCTCTTGCAGCTTCAACAGCTCTATTTTCACCTGACCCATAACCTATACCCATAAGAGCAGATCCTGCATTTCTCATTACTGATCTCACATCTGCGAAATCAACATTAATCATACCAGGTTGCGTAATTAGATCTGAGATACCTTGAACACCTTGATTTAGTACTTCATCTACAATTGAAAAAGCATCTAATAATGGAGTTTTTTTATCAATAATAGATAAAATTTTATCATTAGGAATTGTGATAAGAGTATCTACTTTTTCTTTTAAAGAATCATGTCCATCGATTGATTTACCAAGTCTGTTTTGTCCTTCAAAAGCAAAAGGTTTAGTAACTACCCCAATAGTAAGTGCTCAAATTTCTTTTGAAATTTCTGCAACAATAGGAGCAGCTCCTGTACCAGTTCCTCCACCAAGACCACAAGTAATAAATACCATGTCTGATCCAGCAAGAGCATCTTTAATTTCTTCTCTAGATTCTTCAGCAGCTTTTTTACCAGTATCTGGATCAGAACCTGCACCTAAACCACCAGTAATAATTTTACCAATGTTTATTTTAGTTGGAGCAAGAGAACTAAATAATGCTTGTGCATCAGTATTGATTGCAATAAATTGTACACCAGCAAGACCTCATTCGATCATTCTATTTACAGCATTATTTCAACCTCCACCTACTCATACAACAGTAATTTTAGCAACTGGTGAAATAGAAGCAGAAATATTAACTTCTTCTGGACCTGTAGATTCAACTGGAGCTGAACCTGATAATAGACTTTTTAGTTTATCTTCTCTTATAGACATGTGTTTGATATTAAAAATAAAAATATTAATTATGGTAGTAGTTTTTTAAATGTGTTTAGTATAGAATCAAATAATCCTGAAATATTCATAGTAAACATTTTTGATGGTACTGAATATTTATTTGAAAGAATCATAGTTCATATAACACTAGCAAATACAGGATCTGAAATCGACGCATCTGAGAAATCATCATGTGATACAGGAACTCATATAAAAACTGGTAGTTTCAATGATTTTTTTCATAAATCAACAAATCATTTAATTTTTGTTCATCCTCATACGCAAATTGCTCATTCAGGTAACATTCCATCTCTTCCAATTTTTTTTAATTCTTCACGTACGAAATAAAATATTTCATCGTAACGAGCAGTAACAATTTTCGATAGATATTCAATAGATAGAGTTCATTCTTCTCACATATCTAAAGAAGATAATTCAATTTCTTTATCAGAGAAACCTTCTTTGTGTTCTAAGTCTAATTCTGCAAATTCAAGTTTTAATTTTTCAGCAACAGTAGTTGAAGTTCTAAGACCTAAAGCTATATCATTAGTAACATTATCTCAACCTAATGGAATGACTCAAGAATATTTTAAACTTCATTCTTCATATATAGTAATTCAAGTAGTTGCTGCTCAAATATCAATACATACAACTCAAAGTTCTTTTTGTCTTTTTGATAAAACTGATTCGGGAGCACATAATAAGTTAGGATAAATATCAAATATTTCTATACCTATATCACTGACAGCTTTTTTGATATTGTTTAATATATTTAGGTTCATTGAAAATATATTTGCTTCGACATCCATTTTTCTTGCACTCATTCCAATTGGATTTTTCACTCATTTTTCTAAATCTACAATGAAATTTTCTGGAATAACTTTTAAAATTTCTCTATTTGGTAAATCTACTCAATTTTTAGCCATATCAAGTGCTCTGTCAATATCTTCTTCTGCAATTTCTCCACCTGATATTGCAACAACTCATTTGTTTTTAATTACTTCAAATGAAGATGAATTAAATGAGAGATATGCACCAGATATTTCTTCTCAGGACATTTTTTCTGCTTCTTCTAGAGATTTATCTAGATTATTTTTAAATTCTTCCATATCAAGTATATTTCATTTTCTGATTGCGTTTGATTCAGAAACCCCTACTCATAATATATGAAAATCTTCTTGTGATTCAGTTTCAAAATATCATATAATTGTTCTGATTTTTGAGCTCCCTATATCAATAGTAGTAATTATATTAGATATTCCCATTAGTATTATGCTATTAGTTTATATTATGTTCAATTTTTGTATACAGTTTTAATCGCTCTAAATAAGTGTTTTTATGTTTTATTAAAAATTCTTATATGCTCAATTATATCGAGCAAATTTGCTTTATCAAAAGAACTTTTTCATCTTATGTTAAAAACATAAAAAAAGCGGTCTATTTGTTGCAAATATAAGAAAAGAGTGGTAATTTATATATATATTCAGTATAAATAATAAATCAGAATTTTATGAAAGGATTTTACACCATTTTTCAGTCACTTATTATAGTAGTATTGCTTTCTAATATAGCTTTATTCTTTTTATTTTGAGAAGATGTACTCAATGTAGGAAAACAAACGATGTATATGATACTTGCAAGTATTGTTGTAGTTGAATTTTTAGTGTTAATGTACGCTATTGATAAGTTTTTTTATAATCCAATAAAAGAATTAGAAAAAACCATTAAAAAATTTTATATGTGAGAATTTAAAAACTCTGACATCAATTTACAAAAATCATGGAATCCTAATTTAAATTTTGTATTAAAATTTTTCTGAAAAACTCTTAATACTCTGAAGCATATAAAAACTGAATTTTTACATGGGAAAGAAATTAAATCTGAAGTTGATCTTGCCTGAGAGATACAAGGAAAAATGTTAACAAAAAAATTAACACAAGTCCCCGCATTAGATATTATTGTAAAATCACGTCCTGCTGGTGAAATAGGATGAGATTCATATGATATCATTAAAGTAGAAGATAATTATTATATTTATGTATGAGACGCTACAGGTCACTGAGTATGAGCTTGATTCATAATGATTATGGTAAATGCTCTGATTAGTTGATTTGCAAAAGTATTCAAAAATTGAAATACTATATTATCTAAAACAAATGAAATATTAAAACCGAGAGTAAAAGCTAATTTACTTATGAGTTTATTAATGGTAAGATGGAATGATATAGAAAAACGTCTTTTTATGACTTGAGCATGACATGAGTATCTCATGATTTATAAACATAGTAAGAAAAAATGTTTCAAAATTAAATCTGGATGAGTAGCATTAGGTATGATTAAAGATTGTACTAAATTATTAAAAGAACAAGAAATAAAATTTGAACCAAATGATGTAATTGTTTTATACTCAGATGGTATTACGGAAGCTATTAATAGACCTGCAAAAGATGGGATGGAAGAAATGTTTTGAGAAGCAAGATTAGTAGAAGCAATAGAGCAAGCACCTAATATACAGAATAAAAATTATAAATCGAGTAGATCTGTTTTCAACAATATTACTATTGAACTTTCAAAATTCATGTGATATAAACATGTTCAACTAGATGATGTAACCCTTGCTACTATTCATTATAAATGAAAAGATTTTGATATTGCTAATGATTTCGATCAAGATATTAAAGAGGATTTTATTACAGAATGGAATTGGATACAATAAGAAGTAGTAAACATATTTTACTACTTCTTTTTATATATAAATATTTTAAAAATAATATTCATTAAAAGTACAGAAAAAAACATATATTTTCTTTACAATAGGCTTACTTATCATAAAATAAGTATAATTATATACTAAATATTTCATTCGTGTCAAACCAAGAAAAATTAAAACTGTTAGTTGATCAAAGAATTTCTTGAGATGTATCTTGATATATTTCTAAAAAAAGTATCACTACAAAGAAAAATACAAAAATTGATAAAGAAGAAGATAAAAAAATATTAGAAACAGAAAAAGAATATAAAGAAGCTTTAGCATACGTAAAAGATGCTATTTCTCCTGCTTATATGAAAATATTACCGAACAAGCTTCAGATTAATAATACTTTGGTGAAAACATTTTTTGTTTACGCTTACCCTACTTTTTTAGAATGAAACTGGCTTTCTCCTATTATCAATTGGGATGTAAAATTTGATATGAGTTTATTTGTGTACCCTGTTGAATCTGCAGATATACAAAAATTTCTTAAAAAAAGATTAACTCAACTCCATTCAGAAAGATCAATGAGTGCTGAAAAAGGTCTTATTAGTGACCCTGTAATTGAAGCACAAATTCAAGACGTAGAAGAGCTGAGACATAAACTGACTAGATGAGAAGAAAAATATTTCCATTTTGCTTTATATATAACAATATATGCAGAAAGTGATGAACAACTTGATAAAATTTGAAAAGATATAGAAACTATTTTAGCTGGGAGAAATGTATTACAAAAACAAAGTTTTCTCAGAGCTGAACAAGGTTTTATTTCTACTGGACCATTTTGTAAAGATGATTTAGGTGTATATAGAAATATATCTACATGAGGTCTTTCAACTACTTTTCCATTTTCTTCTAGTACTTTGAGTCATGATGATGGAATACTATATTGAATAAATACTCATAATAATTCTCTTATTTTATTTGATAGATTTAAAACAGAGAATGCGAATATGACAGTATTTGCGAAATCAGGTTGAGGGAAATCTTTTGCAGTAAAATTAGAAATACTTAGATCATTAATGATGTGAACTGATGTAATTGTTATTGATCCAGAAAATGAATACCAATCACTTATTACACAAGTTGGTTGAAGTTATCTTGATGTAAGTTTAAATTCAAATCATAGAATTAATCCTTTTGATTTACCATTAGCTTTAAAAGATCAAGAAGAAAAACCAGGTGATTTACTAAGATCATGAGTAATTAATCTATTAGGATTAATGAATCTCATGTTGTGAAAAATGACAGCATTAGAAGAGTCAATTATGGAAAAAGCCATTATTACTACATATAGTTTAAAATGAATTACTTTTGAGGATGATAACATTTCTGAAAAAGAAATACCTATTATGAAGGATCTGCAAGATGTATTAGACACTATGGATGGAGCTAATTCACTTGTGATGAGAATTGAAAAATTTACTACCTGAATTTTCTCTTGAATTTTCTCACATAGAACAAATATTGATTTATCAGAATGATTACAAGTTTTTTCTGTGAGAGATCTAGATGATATGTTGAGACCTATTGCCATGTATGTAGTTTTAAATTACATGTGGAACAAAGTAAAATCTAGTAATAAAAAAAGAATATTAGTAGTAGATGAAGCTTGGAATGTTATGCAACATGAAGATTCTGCTAGGTTCTTATATGGTTTAGTAAAAAGAGCCAGAAAATATAATCTAGGAATTACTACTATCACTCAAGATGTAGAAGATTTTATTAATAGTCCATATGGTAAACCAATCGTAACCAATTCTTCTATTCAAATATTATTAAAACAATCAAGTGCATCAATAGACGTTCTACAAAATGTATATAAACTTACAGAACAAGAAAAATATATTCTTCTAAATGCTGCAGTTTGACAAGGATTATTCTTTGCCGGAACAGAACATGTAGGAATACAAGTAGTTGCTTCATTTTATGAAGAACAAGTAGTTACAACTAATCCAAATGCTAAATAATTATTAGAATAAAAAAAATCCCGAAAGGGATTTTTTTTATTCACATGTTTGAGTTTCTTTGTGAGTATAATCATATCAAGGTAACATTATTGGTTCTCAATTTCATAACGATCACTCATAATTACATGTTGTTTCTCATTTGTAATATATGTTACTTCAATTATCTTTTGAACAAAATCATGATTTTTCAGCATTTGATAAAAGTCTAGGCCCACATTCTCAATCAAACGTTGTAGAAACTGCGGCTGACCAAGTACCAGGAATACCACATTCTATTTTGAATGCTAACTGATCATCTGAATTAACATCTCAAATTAAATCAAGTTTTCCTATACTTCAAAAATCGGAACATGTATATCTATTATTACCGATATTATTACTAAAGTTTGCTTGATTATTTCTATCACCTTGTGCAATACATATTTTACATGTATTCATAACACTCTCTATTACTTCTGCTGGAGTAACAAATGTAGTATCTATTTCTGATTTAGTATAAAAAGTTGAAAAGTCTGGTATATCTACAGCACTAACTTTATTTTGAATCTCAGTGACCATAAGTTGCCATTGAGATCCTGAAATAGTATCATCATCTGTATATGTTTGCCAAGTTGTTCAAGCAATAACGATTCCAGTTGCTAATATTCATGTAAGAACAAGTGAAAAAGTAAGTTTCCCTACTTTTTCGTAAAATTTATTTATTTTCATAATATAGCTTTATTAATAATAATTATTTAAATACTTTTAGTCTTTTGCAAAGAAAGACGGAGATATATTCCATCTGTTATCTCTTTCAATTATTACAGGTGCATTAACATGTTCCGGTTTTGCAGTTCTTAAGGTTGTAATAGCAGATGGATCTCAATTTCAATAATACTGTAATCCTCCTGATGATTTAGCAGTAGTTTTAAATATTTGCAATTTATCTAATTGTAGGCTTGGGTCATATGGAACAAGTTCACCAACATCTCATCCAAATCAGCCAGCATCAACTAATGCATATCTTCTTAAGAAAGATAAATCATAGATTTTAGCTGTATTTAAAATTGAACATGTTTTTTCTATATATGGACATTCTCATGTTTTAGAACCACCAATAGTATTAAGTGAGAATACAGAACCAAAGATATGTAATTGATTTAATAATTTATTGTTGAAATCATAACTTTTAAATACATTGTTATCACTTACATTAGATGATACCAATGGTCATTGAGCTAATAAGAATGCATCTATATTAGTTACATCTTGTTTAATAGTAATCCAACCTTTTTGTTTATCTTCATCAGTATTTTCATTAATAATTTCAATATTATCAAGTCATTGCTCTGTAACGGAAACAATTAACAATTGACCATTTGTTGTACCATTTGTATTTAGGTTTCATGCTATTGTTACACGTCCATCTTTTACTATAATTGTTCTCTTATTAGCAATAGTTGCTTCAGCTAAAACTACATTTCATTTATAGAAAGAAATTTCTTCTCATTGTATAGTTGTTGTACAAGTAGTATCAGCAGTATCATCAAGATCTAATGTAGTATCAGCAGTATTACTTCAACACCATGTTAATCCTCTTGAAGATGCAGTCATCTTTTTCTTAACTTTTTGGAGTAACTCTGCTCTTGTATATGGACGTTTCATATCAAGTGAAACTTGTCCAGGCTGAACTTGGTTACTATTAGCTCCTCATTCTTTGTTATTCACAAGACCTGATATAGCTATATCTTGTGTAAGGAAATTGGTTCATCCTGTTCCTGATTCTATATCTGGAAAATAAGCACTTGGTTCTTCATCTGGATTATCTGTTGATTTTATTCATCTAGATATAGATGGAATAAAAGTAGCATCTCATCATGCAAAGTATTTTAAATATGATACATATCCCCATTTTTTAAAACTTTTTCATTCTATTGCGTCATATTTGACATTAAATTCTTTCTCATTAATTGTTCAATTCGATTGAGTATTAAAACCATTAGTAATAGGATCAGAATTATTTATTTTTGCTTCGTTTATATAGAAAAAAGCTTTACTGTTATTATCTATATTTTCTATATCAAAATATTTTTCCACTAATCTATAACTATTCATTGGAGTATATTTTTCTAATTTTTTAGTATGTTTTGAATTTATACCATCTCTAAGAATATTAAAATTCTCCGCATGATATATAAATGGAGAACCAAATTCAAAATTTAATTTAACTCAATTTGAAGCTAAAGGAATATTTAGATCTTCTCAATTTAAATCTCAATAATTAGTAAGATCATTTTCTAGATTATATCTATTGTTACTATTTTCAGTAATTTCAGATTCTATAGATACCCAATCCCCTCAAGCAAAATCAATTTTAGGATTAGTTTCAGTTCAATTATGAACAAAAGTTGAATCCGCATAAACAACATTATTCGTAATAGAATCTAAACTTAATTTTGCTGAATTCTTCATATATTTATATCAACCTACTGTTGGTACTTTTGAAGAAAGAGTAAAATTAAAATCTCAATTTGAAGAATTATTAGGTTCTTTCAAAACTAATTTGGGATCTGTTTCATTATTAATATTAGTGTTATCTCATTCTAATCATAAAATATCCACAGCTGTAGTATTTTTATTTGTTGAATATGGTGTTTGAGGAGCAACTAAACCATTTGTGAAATCAAATGTAGAAGTTACCGTTTTAATTTGAGTTCAGTCATTTACTTGTCTAATAGAATTTCAATGAATATCTTTTAGATTATAGTTGATACTATATCTATCTGGATTATTAGCATTAGCTGGATTATTTGCAATTGCTTCTCAATTATCTGGTTTTGCAATAGATAATTTTGATAAGTTTATATAAATTTCATTAGCAATAACTCTGAAGTTTTCTAATACATCAGATCCATCAACACAATTCCCTACTATATCACAAATCTTATTATTATCTATATCTGGAGTCTTAAATTGAACTGAATAGTTTCTATAATTTTCACCACTAGCCTCTCCAGCAAAGTCTAAATCTACTTTTGATAAATTGTAAGGTATAGTAGTTCCGTTCGTTGTTGTCAAAGTAGAGATTTGATCAAATCTATTTTTATCTCATTGATTTTCAACTATCATTTCAATACCAGGAGCCATATGATTATTTCTATCTTCAGAAATAGACCAATCATATTTTATTTTTGTATCAGTATTTGCTAATATAAATTTAGAATTTGTTCACGTTGATGGTTTTAATGGAGTATTATCATTAAAATTAAAATCAAATGATGATGCTAATGGAGGTGTTTCATCCCTATAAACATAAAACGCTTTTTCTGAGTAATTTCATGCATTATCATATAATCTAACATTAATATTCTCTCAAGTATTTGATGAAATTCCAAAGTCAGTAGAATTAAAATCTAATCAATCCACTGGATTATTATCAGTTTTAATTAGAGTTGCTCCTTTTAGATATTCAATTCTATCTAATCCAGATATTTCTGTAGATAAAGATCAATAATTATCATTAGGATTATCTAATTTAATATTAATATTTTGATTTGTTTTATATTTATATCTTACTTTTTTTATATCTTGATTCGCAGTATTATTTTTTATATTAGCTACACTGATATATTGACTCAATGCAGGCAAAGTATCAATATAAGAATTGACTGCTTGATTTCTTTTTAAATCTATAGATATAGATTCAGTTTCTAGAGCATGAATATATGGAGAATCTTCATCAAAATCAATATCTCAAATTACAGGAGCAGTTTTATCAACTAAATATACATATTGTTTTTTAGCTATATTTCCTGCTTTAT
>Ga0233426_10000166_pt1 | contig 76805 bp, 68 predicted proteins | sample SI_118_April2016_6_FD_179875 | JGI IMG/M metagenome (GOLD analysis project Ga0233426, IMG submission 179875) | Seawater microbial communities from Saanich Inlet, British Columbia, Canada - SI_118_April2016_10_MG | ecosystem: Environmental > Aquatic > Marine > Inlet | place: Canada: British... | reverse complement strand
ACAGCGGTTATTATGGAAATCCCAAAATCCTGAAAGAATGCGGCGTGGTGCTAGGCAATCTTTCATTTCCGACAAAAGCATCAAATCACTTACTCTTGTCTTTATATCAGCAAACGCTCGATCCGCTGTTGAAAACCGCGTTGAACCGTCCGGATTTCAGCCTTGATTCATTTGCTCAGCAAAATAATTACTCGCTGGAAAATTCGCGGATTTCAGGACTTCCCGCCTCGATAGTAGCTCAGGCATTAGGTTTGTCTGCTCACAGTCTAGCACTGGACGCAGCCTGTGCATCATCTTTGTATGCGGTGGCATTGGCTTGTCATTATTTGCAAAGAGGAAAAACAAATTTAATGCTGGCAGGAGCAGTGAGCGCGGCCGATCCGTTTTTTGTAAACATGGGTTTTTCCATTTTCCACGCATATCCACAACATCCTGAAACATGCAATCCGCTGGATAATAATTCCGGTGGCTTATTTGCCAGTCAAGGCGCAGGAATGTTTGTACTCAAACGTCTGGATGATGCAGAACGTGACGGTGACCATATTCACGCAGTAATTTCAGGAATTGGTTTGTCGAATGACGGCAGGGGGCAGTTTGTGCTCAGTCCAAACTCCAAAGGTCAGATGCTGGCCTATGAACGGGCTTATGATTCTTCACGAATTACTTCTGCGGAAATTGACTATATCGAATGCCATGCGACCGGCACACCACTGGGAGACAAGGTCGAGTTGGACTCAATGGAAATGTTTTTTGCCGCGCCAGAAACCGCGGAGGGAAGTAAAACAAAACCACTGATCGGTTCTGTTAAATCGAATCTGGGACACATGCTGACTGCCGCTGGAATGGGCGGAATGACAAAAGTAATCCTCGCACTGCAAAATGGAATTATCCCCGCAACCGTTGGTGTTGAAGATGTTATGACTTCAAAAAATGACGGTGTATCGGCAGATCAAATAGTACGTCAGGCTTTAGACTGGCCCCATAAACGTCAACAACGCAGTGCCGCAGTGAGTGCTTTTGGTTTTGGAGGTACAAATGCTCACATTGTCTTTGAAGCAGCAAACACTGAAAAAATTTGCGGGAAAGCAAAACAGCCAAAAAAAACTGTACGAAAAAAACAATCCTCTACTGCCATAATCGGCATGGAAGCAATTTTCGGTGGATGTAATGGTCTTCATGAATTTTATCAAACGATTTACGACAATAAGCAGCATTTCCGCAAACTTCCTCCGGAACGCTGGAAAGGTCTGGAACAACACCCTGAATTGAGTCAAGTTCCTGAAGGAGCGTGGCTGGAATCTTTTGAGATGGACTTTCTGCGTTTTAAACTGCAGCCAAATCCAAAAGAACGTCTGATTCCTCAACAGTTGCTGACCCTCGAAGTCACAGACAGAGCACTTAAAAAAACAAATCTGCGTGAAGGTCAAAATGTGGCCGTGCTGGTCGCCATGGAAACCGAACTTGAGATTCACAGGTTCAGGGGACGTGTGAATCTGGCGGCGCAAATTGAAGACAGTCTGGAGAAAACCGGGATTACGCTGAGTGATGAAGAACGCAAACAATTGATTGCCTTGTCCAGAGACAGTCTACTTGAGGAAGTTCCAATCAACCGTTTTACAAGTTTTATTGGAAACATCATGGCGGCCAGGATTTCTTCACTTTGGGATTTTTCCGGACCGGCGATGACAATTTCATCTGAAGAAAATTCGGTTTTCAGAGCACTTGAAATCGCACAGATGTTGTTGGTGGAAAATAACGTTGACGCAGTAGTAATCACAGCTGTGGATCTCGCAGGAAGTCCGGAGCAGGTTTTGCTGAGAAACAGAACATCACCTCTCAATTCTGCAAAAGCTACCCTAAGTTTTGACCGTGAAGTTAATGGTTGGATGATCGGTGAAGGTGCCGGAACAGTGGTTCTCAAAAGCATAGAGAATGCAAAAAAAGACCATGAACAGATGTTCGCGACACTTGACGCACTAGAATTTGCAATTGGAGTTTCCGAGGAATCTGTCGAAGATGCAGGAAAAAAAGCCTTAAAAAGCGCAAAGCTGACAGCAGACGAAATCGGCATTTTGGAAGTTTTTGGAAGTGGAAACGAGCACGAAGACAAAGCGGAGATGAGTGGATTAAGCAGTCTATATTCCGGCAAAAATTCAAGCTGCGCAATTGGCGGAATCAAGGCCAATATAGGACATACATTTGCTGCGTCAGGAATGGCCAGTTTGATCAAAGCAGCACTTTGTCTGCACCATCGTTTTATTCCAGGGGTTCCGCAATGGAATGCGCCCAAAACAGAATTGCTTTCCGGAAATGAATTTTATGTTCCGGTAGAGTCGCGGCCGTGGCTGATCCAACCTGGGGGTTTAAAAAGACACGCCGCAATCAGCGGATTAGGTCAGGACAACGTTTGCTCGCATCTGATACTTTCCGAAGCTCCAGTCGAATTACGCCAAAAAGTAGAAGTCGCGGAATCGGGAGATTTGTCTTTGTTTCCGTTGATGGGACAGGATATGAGCACAGTCCGGAAAACTTTGGTTGATTTAGAAAATGATTTACAGTCCGGTAAAGAACCGGCAGCATTGGCACGTAGATATTATGAGGTGTCAAAAAATAATGATGCAGAATTTGCAGCAGTCTTGATAGGAGCGACAAAAGAGGAAATACTAAAAGAAATTACAGCAGCAAAATCCGGCATTGAAAATTCTTTTGCCGGAAATGGTGACTGGTCTTCTCCTAAAGGAAGTTATTTTACCGCATCTCCTTTGTCTCGTGTAGGCAAGGTAGCGTTCACTTATCCGGGAGGATTCAGTGCATATGTGGATTGCGGCCGTTCCTTGTTTCAGATGTTTCCGGGACTGCATGAGCTGGATAAAAAGTTTCTCAATGAAACCGGTCCTGCAGACAAACGGCGCGGAAGCAATTATTTGTGCGAACTTTTGCAGGAACGTCGGCTTTTTCCCCGAACGATGGAACGTTTGAGTGATAAGGAACTGGATGCTTTGCAGGAAGAATTTATCCACAGTCCAATCGCCATGTTTGAAAGCGGAGTCAGTTCCGCTGTGCTGAATACACACGTGATGCGCGAAGGTTTTGGGCTGGAACCGCAGATAGCATTTGGTTACAGCATGGGTGAAATATCAATGCTTTACGGACTTGGTGTCTGGGAAAGCATGTCAAACATGAGCGATATTCTAAATACCTCAATGCTTTTTTCGGAACGCTTGGCGGGGCCGATGAATGCCGTGCGTGAAGAATGGAATTTGAGTGACGATGAATTCCGCAATGAATCACTTTGGGGCTGTTATACAATCAGAATTTCTGCTATGGAAGTACAGAAATTGGTGGACAAAGAAGCACACGTTTATCTAATCCTGATCAACACACCGGAAGAAGTGGTAATTGCCGGTGAGCCGTCTGCCTGTGAAAGGGTGATTAAAAAATTGAACCGTCCAATTCATCCAATTCCTGTCACAGATGTAGTGCATTGTGAGCCGGTCAAAACAGAATATCAAGAAATACGGCGGGTCCACACTGACCGTGTAGTGGAACGACCGGAAATTGATTTCTATTCCGCAATTGATTATGGTGTGACAAAACTCGACAGCAAAACGCTGAGTCACAATATTGCCACAATTTACGGGAAAACGGTGGATTACAGTCGTCTGATTGAAACTGTTTATGCAGACGGAGCCAGAATTTTTGTTGATATAGGACCTCGTGCAACCTGCTCAAAGTGGATCAGTAAAACTCTGGACAAACGCCCGCACCTTTCAATCAGTGTCAACCGTAAAGGTACCGACAATCGGGCCATGATTCTAAAAGCATTGTCCAGCCTGATCAGTCACCGTGTGCCGGTAAAGCTGGATCCACTTTTTGCGGAAATTCCGGTACAAGCACAGAAACAACTTCCACAAACTATTAAACTGGGTGGAACACCGATCAAGCAGGTTTTTGAAAAAGGTGCGGAATCTTTCTTAACAGGCAGCGCGGAACTAAGGCAACAAGATACAGAGTTGCTAAGTAGGGGCACGGTTCCTGTGTCTGCAACAGATTTACAGAGTTTGGAATATCAGGAATTGCAAAGTAGGGGCACAGCGCGCAGTGTCCCCACAAAGCCCCATACACCTACAAATATGATAGCCCCGGACTACGTACCGGGAGAATTGCCCAATTTTGATCAAACCTCATTTTTGACTCAAACACAAAAGACCCTAAATCCAGCAGCCAATATCAAACCGGCCGAAACAGTTCCATCTTTCTCACCTTTTCCTGGGGAATATGGTTCACGCAGAAATGCTGCACATGCAGCATTTTTAACAGTTAGACAACAAGGCTTACAGCAATTTTCCGGTATAATCGGGAGTTTGCTCAAACAGGAATCACCTGTTGTCAATGAGCAAGCTGGCTTAAGTGTTTTAAATTCAGCATCGGTTTCACCTACCCCTAAGCTGGAAAAAAACACAACACCAGCACTTTTTGATTATCAGGATTTACTTGAACTGGCAGGTGGTAATATTTCAAATGTTTTTGGTCCGGAATTCGCGGAAATAGATTCGTATCGACGTTATGTACGTTTACCGATGGAACCTTATTTATTGGTCAGCCGAGTCACCCAAATTGACGGTAAACTTGGTGAATTCAAACCTTCAACAATTACTACAGAATATGATATTCCAAACAACGCGTGGTACACCACTGATGGTCAAATTCCATGGGCAGTAGCGGTTGAATCCGGACAGTGCGATTTGATGCTTATCAGTTATCTTGGCATTGATTTTCAGTGCAAGGGTGAGCAAGTCTACCGTCTGCTCGACTGTACACTGACCTACCTTGATGACATGCCGCTTGAAGGGCAGACATTACGTTATGAAATTTCGATAAATTCATTTGCAAAGCACGATCAGAACCTGTTGTTCTTTTTCAATTATGAGTGTTTTGTCGGCAGTAAAATGGTGTTGAAAATGGATGGAGGATGCGCGGGATTTTTCTCAGATGAAGATTTAGCACATGGACGCGGAGTTATTCATACTGCTCAAGAACTGGAATTAAAAAAGAACGCAGAAAAGATATTTTTTCCGGCTTTGCTCCATTGTCCGAAAACTTCTTTCACCCGTCAGAAACTGCTCGAAATTTCCAATGGAAATCCTGCCGGTTGTTTTGGACCAGAATATAATCAGTACGGCAAAAATCCTTCGCTGAAAAATGCACCAGATCAATTTTTAATGTCGGACCGTGTACTTTCCGTAGAACCGCAGGGCGGTGCATATGGTCTCGGATATATAGTCGCAGAAAAAGATTTGGCTCCGGATGACTGGTATTTTCCATGTCATTTTAAGGATGATCCTGTAATGGCCGGTTCCCTGATGGCGGAAGGCTGTGTACAGTTATTACAGTTTTTTCTGCTCCATCTTGGTCTACAAACTCTGGTAGAGGATGCGACATTTCAGCCGATTCATGATTTGCCGCAAATTGTGCGTTGCAGAGGACAAGTTATTCCTGGTGACCCAAAAATCACTTATCACGTTGAAGTCAAAGAAATAGGCCTTGAACCTTATCCATATGCGATTGCAGATATTGACATTTTGGTAGGTGAAAGAATTGTAGTGGATTTCCGGGATTTAGGAGTTCAACTCGCAGAAAAAACCGACAACACCGGTGCCGAAAGTCAGCTGCGTGTTACAAAAAATCAGCGCACCGCATTTTCAGCAACTGATGCTCTTAAAGCGCAAAGTACAATTCAGGCAGCCGCTGTAAAACGTGAACTGTTTGCAGATGAACAAATGATTTGGGAATTTGCTCTGGGAGATGTGACTAAGTGTTTTGGTTCGGATTTCGATGTCTATAAAAACCGACCGATGCAACGTAACCCAAACGGTGATTTACAGTTGATTTCACGTGTTTATGATCTGCATGGAAAGCGGATGGAGTTTGAAAAACCGATGACAATTGTAAGCGAGTATGATGTGCCTGAAGACGCCTGGTTTTTCCGTCAAAATTCACACCCGACTCTCATGCCGTATTCCGTACTGATGGAAATTGCTTTGCAGCCTTGTGGATTTATTTCAACTCAGTCTGGAGCGATTTTGATCTATCCGGAAATTGATCTGCATTACCGAAACCTTGACGGCAAAGGTACTTTGCTGAGTACTCCTGATCTGCGAGGAAAAACTATTGTGAATGAGGTGGAGTTGCTCAGCACAGTTGCCTCAGGAAATACTATCATTCAGAATCACCGTTTTGCTTTGAGTTGTGACGGACAAAAATTCTATGAGGGCGATACCGTCTTCGGTTATTTCACCCATGACGCTCTTGCCAATCAGGTTGGCTTGGACAGCGGTAAAAAAGTATTGCCGTGGATCAACGAAATACCGGCTGAAAAAACTATCGTACTAGAACTTAATTCCGCAGAATTCCGCCAATTACTAGGTGGAAATCCGGAAAAACCACATTTTCATTTATGCGCTGGTCAACTCAGTTTTTCTGATGAAATAAGACTTGTTCCTGAAGGAGGGAAATATGGAAAAGGCTATGCCTATGCCAGAAAAGAAGTGAATCCTCAGGATTGGTTTTTTCCCTGTCATTTTCACGAAGATCCAGTAATGCCAGGTTCGCTTGGACTTGAGGCGATCATCCAGGCTTTGCAGGCTTTTGCTCTGCAGAAAGGACTTGGTGCATCATTCCGTAATCCGCGTTTTGCACCGGTGATGACTAAGGTGCTGTGGAAATACCGCGGACAGATTGTACCGCAAAATAAATACATGCAATTGGAACTGCACGTTAAAAATATTGAAGAAAAAGATGGACAACTTATTATCAGCGCGGATGCAAATTTGTGGCGTGAAGATTTGAGAATTTATGAAATTTCCGATATTGTCTTAGGAATTACTGAAGCTTAATATTAACAAAATAATTGAAAGTAAAAAATGAAATTAACAGATGCAATTGCGGAATTGAAAGCAAAAATCGGCGGAGAAGCTGAAATTGGACCATGGTTGGAAATGACACAGGAGCGGATTAGTGATTTTGCTCAAGCGACTGGAGATTTTCAGTGGATTCATCTTGATCAGCAAAGAGCAGAGGCAGAATCACCTTACGGAAAAACCATTGCACATGGATTCCTCACACTTTCGCTGGTTCATTATCTCGCGGGAATGGTGAATGCAGACAAACCCCCAATTCCAGGTGCGCAAAGACTGATTAATTATGGTTTGAATAAAGTGCGCTTCCCCTCAGCAGTTTCTCCGGGAGAAAATATCCGCTCCCGTGCAGAAGTTATCAGTGTTCAGGAAGTAAAAGGTTCGCTGGAACTGATCAAGATAATTACTGTTGAAATTGAAAATTCGGAAAAACCTGCTTGTGTTGCAGAAATAGTAACAAGGGCCTACTTCGGCTAAAAAGCAGCAAAGGTGGTTTCAGTGGTAGAAATGGGGAGAATAAAATTTACCACTTATGCATAATATCCCTGTTAGAGTCCGGAGAGCGTAAGCGAAGTTTTTAACAGAGGATAGCAAATTCCCCCCTCCCAACATCCCTGATAAGTAATATTGAGTACACCGTTTTTCTGGTTTTTTGCAATTGGAGTAAGACGCAGGGTGGCTTCAACCACATCATGGTAAACTTCACTTGCACCAAAAAAAGGATCCTCCTTTATTTGAGCAACTGGAAACTGAACATCCTCGATGATAAAATCCTGGCTGCTGAAAGCAAACTTCTCTTTGTACAGATAATAAAACTGTGGAATCTGCCAGCGAATAACTGCTTCAGAAGGACCTGTAACAATGTGGTCCAACTGAAACGCTTCTTCTGCAGCAAGAGGCTCGGCATCAAAAGGTGATTTTTGTGCACTTGCTGTTAAAGCAGTAAAACACAGAAAAAACAGAATCAACGTAATGAGCGGGTAAGAGTTGACCGACTTTTTTTTATTCATCTAAACTAAGCGCTTAAAATTATTATTTGCACCTGCAGCAGAAAAATCATAGATTCTGTCAAGCTGAGGGAGTTTCTGGATTATTCGTTATGCTCTGTCGTGCTGAAAGTATAGGTTGTGACTACTCCATTGTCATCAAACTGAATCACCAGATCTTTTGCCTTACGTTCTCCAAAAACAGAATAATCGTAATTACCGTATGTCCAGGCGAGTTCTCCATCCTGATTCCCCGAAAGCCACGGTGCTCCGAACATTTTGCGAACCTCACTTTTGCTTGTCTCACCTATCTTTATTGCAGGAACATATGCTGCCGGAAAGTCTTTTCCCAAAGTAATACACGCAGAAGCAAAAAAGAGTAATCCTGTGGAAAGGAGTATAATTTTTGCAAAGTTCCGCACACTCAAACCTCTTTCAACCAATCCAAAATAATTTTTCATTTTCATTTTATACCATTAGTCATGAGTCGTTAATTCTCAAAGAAACTGATATTAGTTAAGACGACATTTCATCTTGACTGAAAGGAACGTCTTGATAATATACTGATATTTTAAAATATATTCATATTTTCCGGAGCTCACGAAAAGACGAGAGGCTTTCTGCTTAACTTTTTTATAACAGCTTATAATTTTACGGATTGTTTCCTGAATCCAAAAATCTATCTGCTGCGCTCAGGAATGAAGCATAGCGTTCCAGCAACTCCCAGTCATTACCGTCCCATAATCTTTCTTCTAGAAGTTCCTCTAGTCCGGAAAAATAGCTGATTAACGGCTTCACATTTGTGTTTATTTTTCCGGCATTATTTATACTCTCTCCCATTAATCCCAACGCAAATCCAGCGTTCATTCCCATCAAGTATTCATAATCTTTTGCATCGAGCTGCCGATCAATAAAAATCTGCTTTTCCGCGTCATAATACTCTCTGCGTGAAATCCGTAAAATTTTTGAAGCCGCCTGCCGGTATCGTTCATATTGATATTTTGCGGACGCCTGCTGAAAAAGTTTTGCCAGGAAAGCATAATCCGGAAGTCCGCTTTTAGCATGCCATTCCTTTTTCGGAATTGAGTAATAGTGAAAAATATTCTCATTCTTGAGAATCATCTCCGCTAGAAAATCAAGTGAGCTCAGCACTTTTTTTTCAAGAGACGTATTTTTTGTATAAGCTAAAACCTCCAGTAAATAATTAAGTGTAACAGCTAAACTATCTGTGAATATTTTCTCTATCACTAAAGGTTGATCAACCTTCTCCCGTCTATGTTTTTTTAAATAATAGTAAGATGTATCTGCCTGTTGAAAACTGAGGAAAGAACCAATTTCCGCATTATACAAAGTATTGCTTAAATATTCAATGGTTTGATCAGCCGCTTTTTTCAGTTCCGGATTTTGAGTTTCCCGATTAACTTGATACAGTAGCAAAACACTACCTGCATTCAAACCGGCCATTTTTTCAAAATGTGGAACTTGCCAGTCACTGGTTTCTGCATAGCGGAAAAAACCACCCTCAACCGGATCATAGATTTTATCAATTGCTTTTATTAGTGTCGCTGATATCCACAGCAATGCATCTTGTCTGTCTTCGCCTTTTGCGGTGTTTAAGAGATAGCTGAAAGTTTCCGGAAGAATTGTTTTTTCCTTGTTCCCTACTCCGTATTCTTCCGAATCAAAATTATCGAGAATACCTTTGATAAATGTTCCACGCAAATTTGCTAATGTTTGCTGATTAAGTTCAGCAGGTGGAATGTATTCAAAGGGTTCTCTTTTTTCTCTATCAACAGACAGTCCTTTTTTTACACTCCGATTAACGTCCTGAATAATTTCTAGAAATGGTACCGCGTAAAGAGTACCGGAGTATTTAAAATAGAGTGAAGAGTCCGGATTCAAAAATACAGTATACGGAACTCCTTTTGCCTTATATTTCTGATAAGCGACGCTGTTAATATCCGCGTCGATGAAAATATTTACAAAATTATCGTTAAGATAAGTATAAACCTTTTCGTCAGTCAGTGTTTTTTCATTGAAGACATGGCACCAATGACACCATTGTGCAGAAAAAAGTAAAAAAAATGGTTTCCGCTGATGCAGGTTATTTTGGATGACATTCGGTTCATATTCCACAAAGTTAACCGTTGAACCTATATGCTCAAAGGCAAAGGATGTTGCAGTCAATGAAAAGAACGCTGCTAAACAGATAAATAATTTTATTAGTATATTATTCATTAATATCAGCAAACTACATATTATTTACTATGCCTTGTACAGCACTTAGAAATCACTTTAAATAATCACCTCAAAATAGTCTTGACGAAGTATTAGCTAGTCTTGACTCACAAAAGTAATTTAAGCTGCTTTAGCAGAGGTGCAGAATCTGTATCATGAGGAAAGGTCATACGTAGAATTCCGTCACGGTCAACTATTATAATATCAGCTGAGTGAGAAATCACGTATCCTAAAGCGGAATCAGGGACTAGTGTTTTTTTGTATTTGACACCATATTGTTGTGCCACTTTTTTAATGACAGAAATATCAGCAGTAAGTCCTGTAATATTTGGATGAAAATAATTTGTGTATTGTTTGAGCAGCTCAAGATTATCTCTCTCAGGGTCAAGACTGATGAAAAGTGTCCGTGTCCCCTGCAACTCAGCTGCTGACATTTTCGTGTAGACATTAGTAATGGTCGCTAATGAAATCGGACAAACTGTTGGGCAGGACGTGTAGCCGAAAAACATGAGGACAACAGAACCACGGAGGTCCTGTAGTGACAATGGTCCGTCAGCAGATTTTAAGGTAAAATCACCGCCGCTGAAGTCATTTGACAAGGCCTCATTTTCTTCATGGGCAACAGCTGAAATAATAAAGCCTGCAGAAAAAAATAAAGCTGCAAAAATCAAAAATGACTTTCCAAGTTTAAAAATCAATTTCTTCCAGGACATCATACATATCATTTTCCAGAATTTGGGCAACATCGGTCATTTCTTTCGAATTAAACAGGAAGGCAAATGCGGTGGGTTTCAAAAATGCGATGTTAATCAGCTTTTCACCAACCAGTTGATAAACAACAAACTTAACCGGCATAAAAACTCCAACCAGCAAATTAGAAGAAATCAATTCGCTGCAACTTTCAAGGTTGCAGAATTCAACAATTTTGTAATGGCTGAACTTAACCTCAGTTCCGATACTTGATGTACGCCGCTCAAGGATGTTATCAATATTGCTGATACGGGTAATCAAATAGTTCCGCATCTCAATTTCCTTAATCAAATCATCCAGGATGTCATTAAAATTTATCCCTGAAAAAACTGTTTTGACAATATCCTGAGCAACTTCCATATTAAATTGTTGATCCTGCCTCTGAATTATTTTGTCAGTTAAAGTTTTTGCCGTTATTCATTTCCCGGATTTTTGATAGTTTTGATATAATTTATCAGATCCCAGCGTTCATTTTCGGAAAGAATCAAACCCCAGGGCGGCATATCGGAGCGACCGTTAGTAATAAACGAAAACAGATAGCCGTCTGTTTCTGGTCCTGTGTTGTTCCATGCCCACAGTTGGCGTGGCCAGGTAGTGAAACCGTGGGCAACTGTTCCATAACCGTTTCCACTTAAGCCGTGGCATTTTGAACAGTTGTTGATATATAACTTTTCACCACGGCTTGCTGACGCGGTTTTATCGGTAATTGGATTTAGCATGTTCGGAATCTCTTCCGGAGTATCACCCAGAATAGCGATTGCCTGCTGTTCTTCATCCAGCAACGGAGCATTTGCCAGCAGTGGTCCGTGATGTACTTTGAACTTGTGTCCAGCAGGATCCTCAATCTCTGCAATGACCTGTTCTATTTTTCCTCTGGAAACAGTTTCGGAGTTAAAACTGAGACGTAGAACAGGCCATCCTGTTTTTGTTTTTTTCAGTCTCAATTCGACGATTTTCACATCCAGTTGTTTTTCCAATGCAGATTTTAATGCTTTCGGACTTGCTGGAGAGATTAAACCTTCAATCTTAAATTCCTCTTCAACTGTTCCGGCAAAAACTGTGCTTGAACCAATGATTACAAAGAAGAAGGACAAAACAATAAAACTTAATTTTTTTCTCATAAATACCTCTGTTAATATTGCTGCTAAAAAGGAGGATTAGGAAACCTCCACTTTAATTTTAATTCAAGTTACAAAACATTCGGACTGAAACCCACAGATCCATTTCGTCCTCAGGCTGAAATTTAAGTGAGCTTAGTCTGTCCGCTTTTTCAAGATTAGCTGTTGTGTCTCAAATGTTCGGTTTCGAGGACTTTTAACAAGCTCATCGAGTCTATTTCTTAAATTTTATTTTTTTGGACGCTTCCCATTTTTCTCCTTGATTATCCACAAAAACCACCTTGATAGGTGCTTCCTGAATGGCTTTTAACTTAAAAGTGAAAAGCGGATCATCGGCAATAGCAGATGACATCCGAAAGCGGCTGACCAGTTGCTCACCATAATAAACAAACATGTTCCTGATAAATGAAACAGGAATTGCTCTGCTGAATACCGGCTTTGTTTCCGCATCTACTATTCCCAGTCCGGTAAACGAGGGGTGGTCAAATTTGACTTTGACCTTAAACACTTGATCTTTTTTGATGCGCCTAGAAATTCTTAGGCGTGGATCTCTGATTTTTTTTGCCATAATTTTACTCCATTAAATTTATAAAGTTGTTTCTATAAATTATTAATGCCCAACTAACTGAATTCTGTCATCCAAGACTGAAGTGATCGGTGAGTTTTGACGGATATAACTGATCAATTCTTCAACAAACACCTTCCCTGTATCTTTGACATAAGTCGCACCAAAAAGTGGGCTATTTTGAAAACGTGTGTGCGCTGAGGCAATGCTGTAATCAGTATCTTTTGAGAATGCTTTACCGCCAACTGTCATTTCGATAATTCGATTTCCTGCTGATTTTGCCAGATCCGCCACTAGTTTTATCCCGGAAAAACGGATCATATCTCCACCTACTCTGGTATAAGGATCCTTATTGACTACAGATCCTAAAATATTTTCGAGGAGAGCTTTTAGTTCCTTGCCCCTCATGGAATAGCTAAAAACATGTCCATCAGTCGGAATCAGATTATAAACATCCTCTGCAGTTATTTCCCCGGGCATCAAGGTCGCACCGTATCTCCATGCCGGAAAAAAGGCGACGTCCGTTTTTTGAGTTGCCCGCATGGCATCCGTAAGCAGATTACCCACGCTGCTTTGCCAGTAGTCACGTCGATGCAGCATGACTTTTGTTTCTCCGACAACCTCACTCAATTGTTTTTGATAAGGCCGGTAAGCGTCTGCTATGATTTTTGATATTTCCGGATCAGGAACAACCTGATTCTGCCGCACCTTGATCAGTCGATAATCGAAATTCGTAATGGTTTTGTCTTTAACATCAACATCAAGACTCACCACATATTTACCGTGAGCACCACCCTGAAAGATGATGGTATTGTTCCAGACAACCGGATCCAGCACCTCATCGTGAGTGTGACCACTGAGGTAAACATCAATCCCATTTACTCTCCGTGCAAATTTCTGATCCAAACCGTAACCACCGTGTGAAACGAAAACCACCAGATCCGGATTATCATTTTTGCGGATTTCCTTGATCAATTCCCTTGCTTCTTCTTCCTTGATTCCAAACTTATACCACTGCGCTGCCCCTGTAATTGCGGATGTTAAAGCAGTCCACGGATAAGTTAAACCGATAATCGCAATTTTGAGATTTCCAACTTGGCGGATTACATACTGTTCCAGAACAGGCTCTTCCCATTCCCTGTCTGTCAGATTATAAGCAATCACCGGAAAATCCGCCTGATCAATCAAATCCAAAAACTGATCTTTCGGATATAAGAATTCCCAATTACCGGGTGTCATCACATCGTAGCCGATGGTATTCATTATTTTTACCATCGAGACACCTTTATCGAAAAGTGAAATACCTGCTCCGTGCCAGGTGTCACCGGCATCAAGAACAATATTTTTACCGGGCTTTTCTGCTTTCAATTGTTTGATCATCGTAGCGACATGAGCCATCCCGCCGATCTTACCCTCTATTGCCGCTTTATTAACATAATCACCTTCTCTTGACTGCGCTCCCCAAGGTTTCATTTCGTCTAGGTAGCGGTAGTAGATTGGTTTCAGATAGGAATGCAGGTCATTGGTGGTGATGAAACGTATCTGTTTAGTTTCCGCTGCAATGACTTGCTGAAGGTTAATGAAAACAATCTGCAGACAAATTAACGTTGATAAGAAAAAAATAATTACAGCAGTTTTTTTCTTAAACATAAATAACATCTCAGCAGCCTCCAGCTGCAACACTGACAGTTTTACTTGATGCCCATTTGCCGTGTTTATTACACTCTGCAACCACCCAGACAGTACCTTCCCCGCCAGCCAGTCGAACTTGAGTACTAAAAAATGCCTCACCGTTTGCAGGAGTAAAATAGAATTTACCCTTGATTACCACAGGGTCTGCAAAATTCAGAATCTGAATACTTTTAATATAATGATCTTCCTCCATTGGATGATCCACACTGACAATAACAGATGCCTGAGTACCGTCCTCAACCACAGGAGGCATAGTCAACTTCGGAACGTGGATTCGTTCCATCTCTGTCATATTCTCAAAATCTTTTGGAGCATTGAATACCCCTCCGTAAACTTCATTGTCAACAGGAATTCCCGAAAGAAGAGGCACAACCGCACCGCCGACTACAGAGAAGCGGATAAAATTCCTTCTGGAAAAATCTTCTTCAATTAACATTAGACAATCTCTCTGATGGTTAAATTGTTGAACATGATCAAAATCTCTCTTAATTTGTGAAAATTAAAACACCTCATCTGCAAAAATCCGCAGACGTTTAAATCGCAAATATTTTAAATAAACGTTTAAAATTTTCCGACTCAGCTCTTAGATAATCATTGATGCTGCTCGAAAAGCCTGGGTTAACTATTGCTAACCCAAGCTCTCATAAATCCTTAATCTCAGTCGGATTTCAGATTTTCTATGCTTAATCCTCATGCAACAGCTTAAGTTTTACAATGCCGCTTTAATTGCACTTGGAGTAGGAACCCAGCGCACACCATTATTTTGGATTCCGGCTGCAATGTCTGTGGTGATCACATCCCAGTCTGCAGGATTTGCGGATGAGGTATCGATCAGCGTTGCCACATTTTCCTTTTTTGTGGAAACAATGGCATATTTTCCGGTTGGATCAAAAGCGACATTGTGAGGTCCAAGGCCAGTTATGATGTCCTTAATTTTGACATCTTTTACAGTGTCGATCACAGAAACGACTTCTGATTTACCGGCTTCATTGGTAAAAAGTCCGTAACGTGGATTGGCAGTATTAAGATAAAGCCGGTTTCCGTTTGGACCAGTTTTGATAACTTTAATCAGTTCCTGTGTTGCCATATCAATTACAGCAACAGAATTGTCATTTCTTAAACCACCATAACACTTGGAACCGTCCTGAAGACAAGTGAAGTTACCTCCACCACCTGGAACCTTGATGGTTTTTGCAATTTCATTGGTTGCAGTATCGATGAGGATAATCGAGCCTTTTGCTCCGACCAGAAAATACTTGCCGTCTGGTGTCATTCCTCCGGCTCTCGCCCCTTTAATCGGGATGACTTTAATTTCTTTTCTGTTGTTAACATCCACAATCGAAACACCTTTAGGTTCTTGCTGACAAGTAGCAAATACTTTTGAGTCATCCAGAGTGAACATGGCGTCACGGGCACCGGGACAACCTAGTTCTACTATATGAGACGGTTTACGGGTTGCGGTATTGATGAAGGATAAATAACCGTTCTTTTTATCGAGAATATTGCCTACTACTGCTAAAGGCTGTGTATAGGCAAATCCCATATGTAAAGGTGCAATCACTTTCTTTCCGTCCATACTAAGATGGAATGTATCAACTACTTCATGAGTAGTCAGGTCGATCACCCAGATAAGATCCTTCTCATAACGCTGAGACGAGAAAGCATAGCGTGCGCCTGGTATGACAAAGATGTGGTGGTTTCCAGTTTCGCCCATCTTAATTTTTTTGATTGTTTCACCTTTTTGATAATCCACCACTGAGACTGTCGGTTCTCCCTGATTGTCTATCAAAAAATAACCTGGCATATCCTTGACAGTACCCCAATCTGACCTGACAGTATTTTGAGGATCCAGGAAAACGAGTGCCTGATAATCGGCGGTACTCATGCCTTTCGTTGGTGCTCCAAATTTTGTTCCCGTGGTAACACAACCTGTAAGCAGTCCTGCAAGCATGGAAACTGTGATCAAAATTGTTAGTTTGTTCTTCATAATTTTTCTCCTGATTATTTTGAATGTTAAATGCCGGAGACTTCCGACAATTTCGTTTAGTTTGTTTTGTTAATCCCCCACCCCTTTCTCACCTTATTTAAAATTAACATTAAAATCTCCAAGCACAGTTTTTGTGTTGGAGCAGTTTAAGAAAAGCTAATTCAGACAACCACCAGCTTTTTAGTGGCCTCATTCCAGGATACAAGCAGATACCAGACTAGCATTAGCAAACAGATTGATAGTAGACCCATTTTCCAGCCGATCATATCCGGAATAAAAAGAGGTTCCCCCAATTTAGCAATCCAACCACTTTCCACCAGCCATTCTCTGAAGTATGAACCTGACAGTGCAAATGCAATCAGGGCAACCCAAAGTTTGATGTGCCCTTCGCCTGCACGCCAGAGAGAACCGGAAGCACATCCGCCTGTGAGTGACATGCCTATACCGAAAATTATTCCTCCTACCAGACTTCCAAACCAAAAGCCTGCAAATACAGAAGCTTCCCAATCTTTCATGTCAGACCATTTTAAGACAGAAAATCCTACCACGCTGATGATCACCGCCAGTGCGACCGCTTTAGCTGCATTCCCGTCACCTGTCATGAAAGGTTCACGGAAAGCTCTCACAAAACAAAAACGGGTACGCTGCATGATTATACCGATCACTAATCCAAAGACTAAAAAACCACCCCTGATTGAATAATCCAAATCATCATAGATAAAGGCAAGTCCTGCTCCCAGCAACAAAACTAACAAACCTGCCAGGGGTTGATGTTTTTTAGTGTTTGCTGAACTTTTACGGCTTGTGTGAGAGGAGGTTGGGCTTAAGTAAGTTATTTCCCAGACGAGGAGTTTCAAGCCGATGAACGCTCCGATGATGAGTCCTGCCATCATTGCAACACCGCCAAGGGATTGTGCGCTAATCGCGCTGAAGAATCCTCCGATGTTACAGCCAAAAGAGAGGTCCGAGCCGATTCCCATTAAGGTGCCGCCTATCAGAGCTTTGATCAGCTCACGAGCAGGAGCACCCCTGACCTGGAATTGCTTTGCCATAAGTGCTGAAGCCAAAGCACCAACAATCATACCGAAATTTAAAATGGAAGTTGTATAAAGGTGGGGATCAATAATGATCATCTCTGAAACGTTAATGGTATTGAAAAACCAGTTCCCCCAATTTCTCACACCATCAGCAACGCTCCAGGCTTTTTCGTAGGCAAACATAAAGACATTGAGTACGCCAAACAAAAGTCCGCCAACCCACATGGGCCATTGCTGATCAAACAACTTTGCATAACCAACAGAAAAAACTTCTTTTAAGTTTTCCGGTTCTTTTGTAATTAACGTGTCTGCCATAACTTTTTCCTGTTTAAGAAAAGTTTATCAGTACAGTTTCTTACTCAAACTGTTATATTTTGTTTGTTAGTTTTCAGATGAGTGGAGTAGAAACAGATATCACAGCTTAATGCTACCTTCGGCTCTCGTACAACTCAGTACAAGAAGTGAGCTCAGGTAACGCTTTAACCTAAAATAAGCTGGACGATATGCAAGATTTTCAGGATGATGAGAATTTTAAAAGTCCCCACTCATTCTCAACAATCCTCTCACTTTGCACACATCACATAGAAGTGACGTTCGTCATTTTCAATCACGATTTGCAACAATTTGTGTCCGGAAGTCCTGCACCAGGCCTTTATATCAGGCTCTGCTCAGGGGTGAGAACTGCTCATTTGTAAAATATCTCCGACAACTAATTTCTTCATGGCCTGCCATGTGCGGATTACAGGCATACCCATCCCGCAGTCTCCAAGCTGGATCTTTACTTTGATTTTCATTGACATCAGCAAACTCGGCTTTAATTGATTGTGTTGCAAGGTTTATAAAGTATCTGATTCAAATGTAACAAACAATTTATTATTCAACAAATTTAAGCTGACGCACACAAAAATGCTTTTTGCCAAATAATTAATAAAATTTAAACAAATGTTCTTAACCTGTTTTCAACAGATTAATTCTTGAGTAAAAACAGGTTTATAAAAACAATTTCATCTCATGTATACAAAAATAAGTTTATGTACTGTTGTACACTATTTTTTAACAAGTACAAAAGAGCAGTTAACACACCTTTGAGTAGTTTACCCAAAAGATGTTATTACACTCTGTCCTGCACACAAACTATTAAACAAACAACTGAATATCAGAATCAGCAGCAAACTCCAAAAATGTAGCTGCACCTCCGAGTTCAACACCTTCGATGAAATCTTCTTTGGCAAAACCAAAAACATCCATTGTCATTTGGCAGCCAATCATTCTAACTCCGGATTCTACACAAATTTCGCGTAGTTCCTCAATAGAGGCGACACCTTTGTTTTTGAAAGTATCCTTCATCATTGACGTTGCCATAGTTTCAAATCCGGGAACATTTCCCATCAGTACGTTCGGCATCGGCCACTCAATATTCTGAAAACTTTTTGGTCCAAAAGGCATTTTCATCGGCATCGCGGGATTTGCCTGCGGTGCTACTTTGGCCTGAATTTTCTTTTTTAACAGCGTTAGTCCATAGAAAGTAAAAAAAACTGCCACTTCCATTTCCATTGCCACTGCAGTAGAGGCTAAAATAAAAGGTGGATAAGCCCAGTCCAAAGTACCCTGTGAGGCAATCAGCGCCATACGTTTTGGTCGTTCTTCACTCATTTTGTATCCTTTATGACAAGATGATTATTGACTTTCATGCATTAGTAATTATTTCTAAAACATGGTAAATCTGCGTTGATGATAAATTACCATTACGCAGCCTTCTTAACGGCAACCGCCACTTTCAACAGAGCAGTTAATATTAATAAGCCAATCGCCCATATTCCAAGGGTGACTGTTATTTCAATGAAAGTTGGAAAGTATTCAACAACCTCTTCCATTGGTGATGGTACAAAACCTCCAATGATTAATCCGATGCCTTTATCTATCCAGAGAGAGACAACAATCCCGCTGCAGGCAGCAATTAGTAATTTCTGCGAAGGCCTGCGCTGCTGATACAACATAATCAGCACGGATGCGATTCCAACGATCATCGAAAACCACATCCATGGTACCAACTGGTATTTGCCGTCAAGTCCGAAAAATAAATATTGGAGACTGTGTTTGTGTCCCGGAATATTACTGTAAAACGCGGTGAAAAATTCTGCGCCTACAAAAAAGAAATTTGCGATAGCTGCATAAGTCGCAATCGTTGCCAGTTTCCTGATCGCTCTATCTCCTACATCAAAATCCGCGAATTTCCGTAAAATAAAGGAAATTAAAATCAGTAACGATGGCCCAACCGCAAATGCGGAAGCTAAAAACCTCGGAGCCAGTACTGCGGTTAACCAAAGGTGCCTGCCTGGAGTTCCGGCATATAAAAATGCTGTGACTGTGTGAATACTTACTGCCCAGACGATAGAAAGATAAATGATCGGTTTCACCCAGTTTGGAGGTGAAATACCTTTACGCTCTGCTTCTAAAACGGTCCAGCCGCTGACAATGTTAATCAGTAAATAACCGTTCAGTACCTGTACATCCCAAAAAACCATAGATTTTGGATGAGGATACAGCAGCACATAAAAAACCCTGTCTGGATGCCCCATGTCTGCAATGATAAATAACAGACAAATAGTCGCTGCGGAAACAGCTAAAAATTCACCGATAATTACAATTTTTCCGAACTCTTTGTAATCATGAAGATAGTAGGGCAGTACAACCATCACCGCAGATGCGGCTACTCCAACCAAAAAAGTAAACTGCGCGATGTAAACACCCCAGCTAACATCACGGCCCATACCGGTAACTGTCAGTCCGTAAGTCAGTTGCTGAGAATAGGAATAGATGCCTAATAATATTAAAGCCAGTAAGAGAGCGATCCAGCTCCAATAGACTTTATTCCCTGTTAATGCCTTTTCGATCATCTCTGTCTCAGGTTATGTAGAAAACTGAAGGATTAGTCCCCAATTCAGGTTTCCTTTGAATAGTCGGATTATCTTTCAAAATCTGACGAATTTCTGTTTTCTTATCGTACAAATTACCAAAAGTTAAAACTTTTTCCGGACATGCTTCCACACAAGCAGGCTGTTGCCCTCTTGCCAAACGTTCAGAGCAGAAATTACATTTCTCAACAACCCCTCTTTCACGCGTTGGATACTCCGGAGTTATATTTTCAATAGCCGGACGCGGGTCTCTCCAGTTAAAACTCCTTGAGCCGTATGGGCACGCGGCCATACAAAAACGACAGCCGATACAGCGGTGAAAATCCATTTCAACAATTCCGTCTTTGCGCTTGAATGTCGCACCGGTTGGACAGGCCATCACGCATGGAGGATCAGCACAATGGTTGCACAAAGTAAGAAACGGTTTTTGTTTGGTTTCTGCTGAGACAAACTGCTGGCTTTTACTTGGAAATACTTTGGCGTAATCACTTTTCCAGATCCATTTAATTTCGTCTTTAGGGTTATCAAATTCAGGAACATTATGTGTAACATGACAAACGTCTATGCATTTCACGCAACCGTCTACACATTTCCGCATGTCAATTACCATGCCCCAGCGGATACTCTTTTCAGCAGCAGGTTTTTCGGTTGACGCAGTAGCAAAGCCGGTTGAATATTTACTGATAAATCCGGAAACAACTCCAGCCCCAGCAAGTACACCCGCGGATTTTTTGAGGAATTTACGTCGATTTTCAATCACTGTTTACCTCCTGTAATTGTTGGTTGCTTTCAGCAAATTGTTGATTTCTAGCCAGTAAATTATTCAGCAGATTTTGTTTACTGATGTCTCCACTTTCAATTCCGGACAATTCGGTATGTCCCCCACTTTTCGGAATTACGTGACACTCCCAGCAATAAGGCTTTACGCTGGCATAAGAGTGACATTCTTCACAAAATTTCTCCTTGCTCACATGACAGCCGAGACAGGTTTTTGTCAGGCTTTTTTCAACCTTGCTTCCGTCCGGCATGATGTGAAAACGCTCACCGTCTCTTACCACTGAGTCACGCCATGTATTCAGCAACTTCATGTGATTCTTCCGCATGTACTCCACCGGTGCAACGCATTGCTCTCCTTTGGTCTGCATCGCTATTTGCGGAAAGTCTTCTGCTTTAGTGCTTTGCCAGAATGGATATGACGCAGCCAGCAAAAAAAGCGAAAGTCCGGCAAAAATGAGAACTTTTTCATTCATCTTCCTCCCGTACCGGCCCTTCCGGCTCAAAATCCACCATTTCGTCTTCTCTCAAGTCTTCGGTACGTTCATTTTCGCCTTCCATCACGAGAGCATTTCCGACCAATTCATGAAGTCCATAAACAGAAACGCCGGGATTCCAGTAATTCATTAAAGGCGGCAGACTCGCACGGTCAATCGCACAGATTGCAACGAGGGCATTCACATCATATTTATCTTTCACATGCTTGACCGCACTTGCGCGGGGAAATCCACCACGCATACGGATATCCATATATTCATCCGTATTAAGTCCACTTCCGGAACCGCAACAAAACGTTTCTTCCCGAATCGTATGCTCCGGCATTTCATTGAAACTGTTGCAGACATTTCTTAAAACATAACGCGGTTCTTCGAGCATGCCCATTCCGCGGGCGATATTGCAGGAATCGTGGAATGTTGTTTTCAAATGATCGTTGCGCCGTGGATCAAGTTTGAGTTTGTCTTGATGAATCAAGTCTGCGGTAAACTCTGCAATGTGAACCATTTTGGTTGAGGTGGCATTACGGAATTTTGTGCCGGTAATCGGCGAAACCGGTTCTTCCAGAAAATCCGCGGGACCGTTCATGGTATCCATGTACTGATGAACCACGCGCCACATGTGACCGCACTCACCGCCCAAAATCCATTTCACACCCAATCTCTCTGCTTCGTGATACATTTTGGCATTGAGCTTTTTAGTTGTTTGGTTGGAGGTGAAATAGCCGAAATTCCCACCTTCTGAAGCATAAGTACTGAGCGTGTAATCAAGTCCTATGTGTTCAAACAATATCATGTAGCCCATCATCGTATAAATTCCTGGATCACCAAAAATATCTCCGGAAGGAGTTATGAACAGAATCTCTGCTCCTTTACGATTGAAAGTTGGATTTACCGTAACTCCGGTTTGATCTTCAATATCTTCGGCTAAGGATTCGACCACGCTTTTGAAAGTGTGCGGTTCTATTCCCAAATGGTTCCCGGTTCGAGTGCTGTCAGAAACGGGTTTAGAGATCCAATTGATGTTGGCTCCAGCTAAATTGAGCAATTCACGTCCAACCAGAGTCACTTCCGCGGTATCAATTCCAAATGGACAAAATACAGAACAGCGGCGGCACTCGGTACATTGATGAAAATACATGAACCATTCTTTGAGTACTTCTTCCGTCAAGGGTCTTGCGCCCACTATTCCTTTCAATAGTTTTCCGGACCAAGTAAATTCGTGCCGATAAACGGAACGCAATAATTCCGCCCTTACAACAGGCATATTTTTTGGATCTCCACTTCCCAGAAAGAAATGACATTTATCTGAGCAGGCCCCGCATCTGACGCAAATATCCATGAATAATTTGAAGGAACGAAATTGTCCCAAACGTTCTTTCATTCCGTCTAAGACAATTTTTTGCCAGCCTTTTTCGAGTTGCCAATCTTCATTCTCCGGACTCCATTTTCTTGGATTGTTGAAACCAAGACTTTCAATCACATCCGGCTTTGCAGCATGGCACCAGTTTCCGTCCTGGAATACAACCGGAATATCCAGCCATTCGCGTCCGGGACTGTCTCCTTTCAAAAGACTTGGAGCTAGTTCGTATTCCGCTGTGAGTTCAGATAATTCTGGTGGGTTTGTTTTCATGATAACTCCACTAGTACGTGAAAAGTAAACTTATGTAAAATGTCATTTGGACTATTTTGTTTTTTCAACAGGCAAATCCGCTTTTATCATTTTTTCGCGAAACTCATCTTCATATTCTGCATAAGTTCTGATTTTAACTTCCGGATTCCAGGGATTGATGTGCCGTTTTTCACGGCTGTTGTTGGCTAAATTTCTAGTTGGGCTGAGGAAGACTCCACCCATATGCATCAATTTGCTAGATGGGAAATACATTGCCAACACACAAACTAGAAACAAGTGGACATAAAAGATAGCTCCAATTTCTCCGGGTGCTTCCGCACTGAAACTGGTCAGGCCATGGATTAAAAGTTTGACGGCAACTATATCCACCTTCTCCAGATAGCGCATACTGATGCCGCTAAATACTATTGCTAATATCAGGAACAGTGGAAAGTAATCTGTGGAAAGAGAGATGATACGCATCTGTGCACTTGCTAACCTGCGCAACACCAAAAAGGTTGCCGACAAAACCACCAGTAAATCGGTTATATAAAGCGTTGGGAGAGTGACTTGCAGGAAACCGTCTGTGCTTTCCAGCATCTCAACAAACCCTGGAACTGCGGATAAAAAAAAGCGGTAATGCCGCAGTACAATCACCAGTAAAGACCAGTGAAACACCAGACCTGCTATCCAAAGCCATTTGCTGGAGCCATAAGCAAGATTTGCGTTAGGAGTCATTTCTGCTTTTGTGTTGCGGAACAAAGAGCGGAAAAACAAAACCTCCAGCGACATTCTTCCGACCACACCCCAAAATCCTGATGGGCTTTCCAATTCATCTTTTTTAATCCATTCCAGGGATTTGGCCTGGCCGCAAGTGGTAGGAATACGGAAAGGAACCGGAGATTTAACCCAGTCGTAAATACGCCAGATGAATCCGACTAAAAATATAAGCAGGGAAAAATATGGAATGATCACACCAAATAAATAATCCAGACCCGCAGAAACTCCGGCAAAAGCAATTGTACCAAGAAACACGACTGCAATTAATGGATAAATAACCTTCATAACCCTGCCTTTTTCAAGAGCATAAATGCCCTGTTTTTACTTTCATCAACTTTAATCTGATAGATTTTTTCCCGATGATCAACATAAGAATCAAAGGCTTCCAGGGTCATTTGTTCGAGACGGGAATTAAACTCTCCCCAATCTTTTGCACTAAAACTGACTCCATCTTTTTTCGCAATATCCCGTACAATTTCTTTCAACTCATAAAAAAGACCCATCGCTCTGGACGGCGGAAAATCCTGAATAGCCAAAACTCTCGTAATTTGATCAAGGGCGCTGCTAAAATTTTCTCCCCTTTTTTTAAAATGTCCTAGAATTCCTGTCAATCCTTCTGCCATTTCGTGACGAATTGGATTTTGAAACTGGTCCATCTGCGTCATGATCAGGGACTTCTTTTGTTCAGAAAAAATCCCCAAACGCCTAGTCAACCACTTTTCATGAATTTTATCTTTATTTTGTTCAATCAAAACATCAAAAGGGCTACCCATTTTTTGCACCAGCTGCTCTGCGGAAGCGTTCTACCGTAGTGCCGCTGGATAAGATTTCTCTTACAACGAAAGCCGCATCCGGAACAGAGTCATAGCGCCCCAAATGCCACAGCGTCAAAGATGCACTATAAAGCAAAGCGTCACTGGTTGGGCTGTTTTTACCTTCCAATGCAGCCAATCCTTCTTTTGCCGCAAGTTTGGCAATTTCAGCATTGTTTTCATCAGGTCCAAATTCTCTATCTTTTTTTGGCAGCAGAGCCGGTGGAATCGGCACCAGGCGATTTACCTGTTCAATCCCAATTTCTGCTGGATCAGCTTCAACAATTTCATCTTCACCCTGCTCCCAATATCTGACAAATTCACCACACTTGCGTAATGAAGGAGTTACTCCTCCTTCTGTACCCCGCAGCAAAAGTGCGGAATCGAATCCGGAATGTCGGGCCAGCATGGTGTAAATCGGTGGATATTCATTGTGAACATAACCGGTCAGTAAGTGTGTTTTTTTACGGCCACGTACTGGACCTGTCAAAACCTCTGCAGTGGAAATAGCCGCACGTTTCACAATTCTTTTTCGAAAATCCGCCAGCCCAAACAAGCTCGGACAAAAAGACCTTTGGTCCACATAGGCCCAGCCGATTTCCGGATTACTGATTTGCTTTCCGGCTTCCTCCCCGGTCAACTCCACCGAAACTCCTGCTGCCTGTAATACCTGATTGTGCGTCACCCCAAATTTTGGTCCAACTGTTTCTATTCCGTGTGACACCGCAGGGGCACCTGCTTCGGCCAGCAGGACTGCTAAAAATGGAGAAGACGGAAGACTGCGGCCATAACCGTTGTAAGGGTCTGCTATATCAACTAATTCATCTACATCTGCGACTACGGTTTTTGTGTTGTCTCGGATACCCTGCAAAACACCTTTATTTTCATCGTCCGTTTCACGTTTCACCCGCAAACCAATCAAAAACACTGCTGACTGGATTGGATCAGCAAGTTCCTCTAAAACAAGACGCATACCTGCTCTTGCTTCATCGTAAGAAATGCTTTTGCTCATTTGCGGACCGGTCGCTACGCGTTGGATGATCGAAGTCATCGTCTTTTCCGGATTCTCCAGCAAATCTGCTAAAGTTGTGTTCATTAATTTTTTTCAGTAAATTATTGATTAAAACGTTTTTTATGTTTTTCCAGTTCTTCTTGCAGGATTTCACGCGCCGTGTCTTTTTTACCGGAAAGGAAAAGTTCAACAACCGAACCGGAAAAAATCATGTTTTTCCAAAAATCTTTTTTGGCTTCATAAGTCAGCAGAAACGGTTTCATTTTGTGACGGAATTCCCCGAGCATTACTGCCAGCGGAGAAAATTCTTCCGGAAGAAATGCTGCGACTTTATTGCGGATGAATCTGGAGAGAGTTGTAGATTTTCCACAACTCGAAACAGCAATGATCAATGGAGAACGGTCCACTATTGAAGGAAAGAGGAAAGAACACAGTTCCGGTTGATCCACCACATTTACCGGAATATTATTTTGGTTTGCGATGTCTACAATCGAAGTGTTTAACGCAAGATCTTCGGATGCAGCAATTATCAGTTTGTAATCTTTAACCTCAAACTCACCTATTTTATCCTTAATGATTTTAATTCTGCCTTTTTCTGACAACTCCTTCAGAGTATCGCAAAGTTGATTTTGAACAGACAAATGGACACTCGCGCCGGCTGATAACAGCAATTCAATTTTTTGAACTGCCATTGCTCCTTCACCTGCAACCAAACATTGCTGTTTTTGTAAGTTCAGGAATACTGGTAGAAAATCCATATAATTTACAGACGGTTGGAAATGTTTAAAGTTTATTCTGCTAACTCCGTATTCAAAGCCAACTGTTCACCTGGTGCTCTTCCACCAGTTCAACAAAACCTTCATACTCAATGGATTTTACACCTGCAGTTATTTCTGCAATCCCTCTCGCATTGAGGTCCGGACCAAGCGCATAGACTGGATTGTTTTTAAGAATTTCGTTTAAGGCTGCAGAAAACTTATTATTGGCCTGTACTGCGTATACACCGTCTTCGATAAAAAGGACTGGATCCCCAGGTTGAAGAAATCGGGCCGATGTTTCAAAACTACTGTTTCCAAAAGGAGATTTATTAATTGTATGTAACATTTTTATGACATGAGTTGAATTACAAAGTATATTTAATGATGAACCACAACATCCTGTTCTGTCATCAATTTTCCGATTTCTGCAGAACTTAAAATTTCTACATCGACTACCAAATCATCCTCAGTCAGTCCGCGTTCTTCCAGGGAAATTTGGTCGACATATAATTTTTCCACATCATAACCGTCGAGTGCACCAAAAGTTTTAGCAAAACCTTTCATTTCGATGCCTTCAGTATTTTGACCTATTTTAAGCGCATATACACCGTCATCGATAAACGCAACCGAAATATCTTGATCGTAAGCTGCCATAATCAAAACCATTTCCAGGCCCTCGTAGGTGTAAATAGTCCCGTGAGGAGCTTTTCTCATGACATGCATTATTTTTTTTACTATTTCATCATCTTCCATTGTTTAATCTCCAAAAATCATAAGTCGATCATTCCGGATTGCAATATCAGTAAAGTTGCCTAGACCTGTGATTTCACCACAATCAATTAAAACATCGTCAACGATTCCTCGCCGTTTTGCTGCTGCAATACAAACCATCATTGGAATTTTATCCTTTTGACAAAGCTCAACCCAGCGATTTCCGATGTGCCGGTCATCTTGAGGTGGATCCATATCTTTACTTGCATTGTTTACTCCGTCATTGTAAAAAAAAACGGCATCAATCCTGTGTCCTTTTTTCATGGCAGCTTTAGCAAATTTATATGCAGTATCCGAAGCTTGATGATTGTATGGTCCTTCTTTTACTAAAATTCCAATATCCATTGTTTTTATAGCTGTGACTTATAAAGAAAAATAAACTTCTGAAACCCCTGTTCCTCTTAATCGTTCAAAATAACGGGATCGAAAAAAATGACGAGAATTTTTTTCATTATCAACAAAGGCATTTCTGTTGTGCAGTACATTATTACTGATCAAGCCCATACCAGGCTCCAAAAGTATCTGGAAAACAAAATCTGAAACTCCCGTCAGGATTTGATTTAATAATTTTACTGCGGACTTTGTTTCAGGATTGTCAGCCCAGACAATATTCTTTTTTCGGATGGTGTAACGCATGTGTAAATCACCTGCAGCGCTAAGACTAAAAACTGGTCCGGTTTCCATTTTTCGGGCCACTTCTCCATATTTACCCAAACGGGGAGGAATACTCAGAGCATCCGGACGCATCAGTATCCGGATATGTTCCGGATCTGCCTCACGTAAAAGTATGTATACAATTTCATGATCGAACAAACTGTTTTCGCCGCCACTACCTGCTTTTTGCAACGAGTGCAGCATCATTGAACGGATTTGTTTTTCCGGAGAATTGTAGTATCCGTCCGTGTGCCAATTGATGGCCTCGTTGGTGTAAGGAATGTAATGCTGCCGTACTCCATTTCCTCTCACCGTGAGCGAGGAGAGAGAATTTTCATCGGCCAACCAATTTTTGTTAAGTCCGGAAACTCCGAATTGTCGTGCAATCGCAAACGGAATTTCCGGATCAGGATCATCTCCGGTTTTGCCTACATAAACCGCCATATTTGCCTTGCGGCAACGCTGCTGCAAAGCATCAAACTCTCTTTGTCTTAATTTGCGGGGGTTATTGACCTCAACCAGTAAATTATCAAATTTTGTCGGATAATCTTTGAGTTTACTCTCCCGCCATCTCAAGTAAGTTTCGTTATCGTCCAGATCAAAAGGGTTGATGTCCATAGGTGGGTTATTTTGAACATGAAGAATTATTCTTCCTCAGCTATTATTGCTTTTGCGGCAGTATGTACGTTAACCCAGGTTTTGGAAGACTCAGCAAAAGGTTTTTCCACATATTGAGAAAAATAGAGATGATCCTCTGCATCTTTAAGGTCCCCTTTCTTAAGTGATTCCAAAGCTTTTTGACCTGAAACGCCAGCATCATAACCTGTCAGGCGGGCCTGTTTCCAGTAATTGATTGCTTCAGAACGGTAAACAAATGTTTCGGGAAGTTCTTCGGCCGCCTGCAGGGAATTGATTTCAGTTTGTCTGGGACCGAAAGTGACGGTCCAGCCTGTTTCGGCCCAGTGCATTGAATCATCAATCGCAGCTTTTGTTTTTTTGATCAAATCTTCATACATTACAATTCTCTCAAAAAATTAAAGTCCATCTCCCATTCCCATCTGAATGTAGCCTGTGGGGCAAACTAGAGCACAAAGATGACAGCCCACACATTTTGTGTAGTGGGTGTACATCACTTCACCAACAGGGTTCTGTTTGTAACGTGAAATAGCATCCTGTGGACAAAATGCTGCACATTGATTGCAGTCAAAACATAATCCGCAACTCATGCATCTACTTGATTCCTCCTCAGCCTGTTCTTTGGTCAGAGATTCCAGAACTTGATCGTGGTTACCGACAATCTTTTTGGCAACATGATGGTTTCGTTTGGCTTGATTGGAATGGAAAAAATAATTCAAATCCTGCTCTTTGACTTTTATGACACTGCGATACGGTTCTTCCGGCAAATCAAGATCCTTCAAATATGCATCAATCGAATCTGCAGCTTTCCGTCCGTGTCCGACTGCAGTTGTGATCAAATCAACTTTTAGGGCGTCACCTCCGCCAAACACATTCCCCTTTCCGACCACTCGCAGATATTTGTCGACTTTGAGCAGGGAAGTATTTTCGTGGATGCTGTCCTCAAAACCTTTCATATCAGTCATTTGTCCTATGGAAGCAACTACCATATCCGCTTCTATTTCAAAAACTTCATCGGTGGTTTTATAACGCAAAAATGGAATCGGCGCATTCCAACCGTCTTCATCTTTTTCTTTTTTAACCATTTTGGCACATTTTACTCCACGGACCCCTGCGCCATTTTCCAAAACTTCCAGAGTACCGGTCAGATATTCGATGTTTGCTCCTTCTTCAATTGCATCATCAAATTCATCTGGATAGCAGTTCATATCCTCTCTGGGGACAGCAGAAAGAATGGTCGATTCAGAACCCATGCGTCTCGCTAAGCGTGCTACATCCATCGCCACGTTCCCGTCTCCAATTACGATGACTTTCTTACCGATTTCAAAATCATCACCATGAATTTCATAGGCACGGAGAAACTCTATGGCGTTAGTTGTTTGCGGGCGATTGGAGAATCCGGAAATCGGCAAATTTCTTCCAGTTTGTGCCCCAACTCCAATGAAAACAGCGTCATAATCTTTTTCAAGCTGCTCTAAAGAAATATCGGTTCCGACGCGAACGCCCATTTTCATTTCAATGCCGAGGTCAATGATTTTATTGACTTCTGCGTCTAAGACACTACGTTCAACACGATAGCCCATAATGCCGTAAAGCATCATGCCGCCGGGCTTTTCGTTGAAGTCATAAATCGTGACCGCATGACCTTTGCGTCTTAACTGATAGGCAACAGAAAGACCCGCCGGACCTGCTCCTATTACAGCAACATGTTTGCCTGTATCTTCTCCTGCAGGGTGCAATTTTAATCCGGCCTCAATTCCATGTTCTCCAATTGCATGCTCCACAGCGTTGATCGCAATGCTTTCCTCCCGATGTTGGCGTTGGCAAGTGGATTCACAGGGATGCGGACAAATCCGTCCCATGATTGCAGGAAACGGATTTGTTTCCACAATCCGGTACCAGGCGTCGTCCCACTTATTGTCTGATTTTTCAACACCCGTCAAGATGTTGTGATAACCCCTGATATCTTCACCTGCAGGACAACCTGCAGTACAGGGCGGCACCTGTTTTACATAAATTGGGCATTTGTGACTTTCATCACCAAAAGCAACAACTTTATGAAATCCATCCTGATCGGAATATTCCGGAAACTCATAGTTATTGGCAAAATCGAGAATTGGATTTGAGTCAAAAGTCATAATCTGTTCCTCTGGTTAAAATCGAACATGCGCCGATTGGTTAAACGTAGTTCTCGCATGACGGTAACTGTCTATCATGTCAACCTCAAAGGTCAACTCGGCTTCCTCAAAAAAGCGTTTCCAACCAATGCGGTCAATCCACTCGTTCATCCGTTCCCAGGGCTTACCACCAGCTTTGTATGCCATAAGTATTTTTCCAACCACGTCATTGACTTCCGGCCAGTGCGGGGGGTTGTTAGGAATCCCTTCAGCAACAAGACTCATGGATTGTGGTTTTGAACGGGCGTTACTGTTTTTTCCTCCAACCCAAATCGCAAATTGTGAATGTTCCGGATGATTGATTTCCATGGACGGACAAGCACCAAAGCAGGCCCCACAGACAATGCACTTTTCTTCATCCACCATCAATGAGCGTTTGTTATTGACAATAGTTGGTCGTATTGCCGCCACCGGACAACGCGCCACTGCTTTCGGAAGTTCACAAAGCGTGGAAAGTTTTGCATGGTCAATGCGTGGAGGCCGGGTGTGTTTGACAACAATCGCGACGTCCGCCTGTCCTCCGCAGTTGATGGAACAGCAGGATGTGGAAAGCCTGACCTTGTTCGGCATTTCGAGAGTTTTGAATTCTGCATAGAGATTGTCCATGATGCCTTTTGCTACTCCGGAAGCATCGGTTGCAGGAATATCGCAGTGCAGCCATCCTTGTGTGTGAGCAATCGGCGCGACACAGTTTGCGATTCCGCCGACCGGTAAACCGATTTCCTCTAAATCCTTGATCAACGGGTCGATTCTGGATTCTTCAGCAAACATGAATTCCACACTGTTCCGAATCGTAAAACGCATAAATCCATCTGCGTACTGATCCGCCAGGTCGCAAATTTGCCGGACAAGATCAACCGTGTTCTGACGCGGTGTTCCGGCCCGAACAGTATAAAGCGCATCGCCGCTGTGACCATAATGAACCATTACTCCTGGTTTGATCAATTTATGATATTTCCATTTCCCGTAATTTTTGACAACCACCGGATGCAGAGCACCCTCAAGCGTATGTGGTCCGGACTCAACCGTTTTCCATGTTCTTTCTGACGGGGCATTCATATTAAACTCCTCTAATTAACTTTGAAACTGAATACAGGCGGGGTATCTTTATTGTGCTTTTTTCAAAAAAATGCCCGCTTCTCACAACAGCGTATTCTCCTATGCCGCGCTGTCGTATTGTTTTTTATAATATGGATTGTCTCGGGGTCGTACGATCATATCAATGTTAGCCTCGATCCCGACTGCCTCAAGGAATTGCTTCATGCCGACACGCTCAATAGTTTCTCCAACTCGCTCATGATCTAAACCGTTATCATCCCACCAGTCAATGATTTCATCCATCAGTTCAATGAATTCTTCAACTTCCTCATCGGTGTCAAGTTTCATAAATGGGATCATCATCGAACCAAGATTGACACCAACCTTGAGCGTATTTTTACCGCCCATCAACAAGGAAGCACCTCTTTCTTTTCCGGGGGAAAGAGCCTTGGGGATTACGTTTATGCAGTGCATACAGCGTACACAATTCTTGTTATCAATCTCAATTGTGGAAGTGCCTATTTTGTGAGAAATGGCTTTAGTAGGACACATGTTGACGACTTGATCAAACAGCGCGTCTTCCCCATTTTCGTCAATCCATTCTTTAACGTATTCCTGTTCGACTTGAATCGAATCCCTCCAGGTTCCAATCAAAGCCACATCTGCCCGCATGATCGCATTGGCGCAATCATTTGGACAAGCCGAGAACTTAAACTTCAATTTGTAGTTGAATTCCGGACGGTGGGTCATTCCAGCATAATTTTTGAGAACTTTTTCGTGGACTTTCAGATTATCAAAACAAGCCTGCTCGCAGCGGGCAGGTCCTACACAGGAAGCCGCTGTTCTGACTGTCGCACCTGCACCTCCCAAATCCCATCCGGCTTTATTCAGTTCATCAAAACACTCCTGGGTTTTGTCTTGTTCAATTCCAATCAACTGCAAATTTCCAGATTGTCCGTGCATATTGATAAATCCAGAACCGTGCTTTTCCCAGATATCACAAACCTCTCTTAACATTTTTGTGCTGTAATGAAGTCCCGGAGCGGGCTGCACCCTAAAAGTATGAAATTCCTTTGCTTCCGGAAACTTGTCTTGGATCATGGAAAAACGGGTAATAATTCCTGCCCCGTAACCTTTAACCGTGACCAGTCCGCCTTTCCAGTATCCCATTTTTGTTTTATAGGAATATTCCAATTGATCCAGCACACCTCGAATCATGGGTTTCTCAGTACGTTCTCCCAGATCTTTGAACCCTTTGATAAAACTGGGCCACTGACCATCTACCAATTCATCAAGAATCGGAGTTGGATTCAGGAATTTTTCATTATTATCTTCACTCTCCTGCTCCTCGCCGGAATTTACTGTTCCTATTAAATCTTCCATATCACCTCTTTCAGAGTTTCAAGTTTCAAGTTAGCATCAAGCTTGAAACTTGTAAGTTGTAAACAAGTTAAATTAAACACAACCTGTTGGTTTAGGCAAACCAGCTATTTTACAGGCCTGTAGCCCAGGTCCGTTTGGAAACAATTCATATAAAAACACGGATGCCTCTTTCTTATGAATATCATTTTTTTTGGCAATGGCCTTGGTCAATACTTTGACTGCCGGAGCGATTTGAAATTCCTGATAATAATCCCTGAGAAAATTGATTATTTCCCAGTGCTCATCGTTCATTTCAATTTCTTCATCTTCGGCAAGTTTTCCTGCCACTCCTTCACACCAATCTTCCAGTGTAATTAAATAACCATTTTCATCAGTTTCAATGGTGCTTCCTTCATAGTCAAAACTCATTTGTTACTCCTTTGTTAGGGTTTTATATCAGCGCTGGTATTCTGAAGCCAGCTCCACAAAGCCCTTCGCCCATTGCGGATTCGCCGAAGCGTGCAGGTGTGCGAAAGACGCAAATAAATTATGTTGCAGAAATCCATCCTGCTTGCCGTCAATCCCATATCCTCTGATTACCTTGAATTGATAACGGTCCGCTGAGGTTGTTGCGGAAAGGCTCGGCTTTGTACCACTTGCAGAAAGTGGTTTTGAGTAGTGAAACTCATGCGCTTTTACCAAAGCACCTTCGTCAAACCACCTGCTCTGGCAACGGCTTTTGAGAGATAGATATCCGTAACCGACAGGATTTTTCTGGTAACCGATTTCAAAAGGTAGAACCCCTGCTAATTTAAATTTTTTACCTTTAAAATGCGCGGTTTCGCAGAGATAGATTAAACCACCGCATTCCGCATAAACGGGAATTCCGCTGCGGACACGTTCCTTAACCTCTAACAGCAGCTTACGGTTGGCACTTAGTTCCTCGAAAAATGATTCAGGAAAACCACCACCGATGTAAAGTCCATCCAGGTCAGGCAGGGAATCATCATGCAGTGAATCTATCAAAACCAGCTCTGCACCATTTTCCCTTAAGGCTGCCAAATTTTCCGGATAATAAAAACAAAATGTAGGATCATGGAAAATTCCAATATTTACTGATGTATGTATGGGACGGAGAGGCTTGCTGTCCAGGAAACCTGTATGGAGTGGAGTAGCTTTAAACATTGATTTGATCGCATCCATATCACAATGCTGGGCAACTAACTCTCCTGCACGGCTGATAATTCCTCTGGCGGATTCCATTTCATCAACTGTAGTCAAGCCTAGATGTCTCTCCGGAATTATTACAGCTTCATCTATCGGTAAAGAGCCGACAACTGGAACTCTGCAAAATCTTTCAATTGCGGATTTTTGTTTTTCTTGCTGACGGGCACTCCTGACTTGATTCAGCACGACTCCTACGATGTTTGGCTCAGGCTGCATTTTTTGCATCCCAGTCACCACAGCTGCCGCTCCGCGTCCCATCCCCCTGCTGTTTATCACTAGCAGTACTGGTGACTGGAGCATATTTGCCAGCCCTGCACTACTGTCAAAACCATCAAGGCTCATTCCGTCATGTAATCCGTGATTGCCTTCAATCAAGGCCATATCGGACTTTGTACCATTGCGACCAAACGACTCCAGACAACCTTCTGCTCCCAGTAGATAAGGATCTAAATTGTAACATTCACGCCCGCTGGCCAGCTTAAGCCACATTGGATCAATGTAATCCGGACCCTTTTTAAAACTTTGTATTTTCACTCCCGCCTGATGCAGGTTGTGAAGAATCCCCAGGCTGACCGTCGTTTTTCCCGCACTCTTTTGAGGAGCAGAAATCAGTAAACGAGATGTGTTTGTGTCTTCCAAAACAGATCCTTTGAGTTCAAATAAAAGCGTATGCCTTTCAGCAGTACCTGCTGTGTTGTCTTAACAACTAAAATCCACTAGCTTGTATATTTAAATATTAGAATATATTAAACAAAACAATATTTTTATCTAAAGAATTTAAAAAAAATTATTTCTTCTTAATAAAAAATGTATGTACGCCGCCGTCTTCAGCATGGGAAACCAAATTATTCCCGGTACGTTTTGCCCAGGAATCCATGTCGTTTACGGAGCCGGGGTCAGTAGCAGTCATCTTCAGGAGTTGCCCGCTGCTCATGCCGTCAATAGTTTTTTTGGTTTTTAAAATAGGTAGGGGACAATTAAGTCCTTCGCAATTTAACTCAGTATCAAATTCACTCATTTCACTTTCCTCTAAGAAATTATTTGATTGGGAGGTATTCTCCATGTTTGGAATTCAATGTCAAGTTGTTTTTCCTAAATTCTAGTCTTGAGCAGAACAATTTTCTACTCCGTATGGTTTTATCATGATATTTTTATAACAAAATGTGTATTTTCATTTCAGATAGAATTTTTCTTTAATTGGTTTCAGTGGGCGTTTAAACCACAGCGGTCGTCGCAAACCGTCAGGTCCAGGTGCAGGACGAGTATTCTCCAGCCAATCTTTATAAACCTGAAATGACTGTTCGGTATCTACAAAAAGATCCCCGTAGCGGTCGCCGGGATGCGCTTTTTCAAGCCTTACTTTTTGATGCCAGCAGTGCATTCCGCTGATAGGATCAGGATGAACTGCATGGGTAATATTTTGATGAACACCTCCGTCACGCCAGAATATCCGTGACATATCAGGGTCTTCTCCGTCAAAAGCACGGATACCGTCGAGGACATTCATTTTCCATTTGCCTGGTTCAGTTTCAAGAATATCCACCGAATTAGTAGCCCAGCGGTTTGCTTCAGGATCCTGAGGACGTCTCCATCTGCCGATGTGATGAGAACATGCTACCACTCCCGGACGCATGCTTTCTGTGACCCATACTTTTACGATGAAGTGACCAATCTCGGTATTGACTCGCAACAGGTCATCGTTTTTAAAACCCAATCGATTTGCATCCGAAGTATGCATCCAAAGCGGATTTCGATTTGAAATTTCCGCCAACCATTTTGCGTTTCCGGAACGTGAATGAATCAAAGTAGGCAAACGGAAAGTCGGGACTAATGGAAATTCGCCTTTTTCGCTTTCCACTTTTTCAGCGTGAATATGGCTTTTGATGTAGCCAGGCAAACGATGTTCAGGCCATTTCCAATCAACCATTGTCTGAGAAAAAAATTCTTGTTTACGCGAAGGTGAATCGAAACCTACGCGTGCTTCACCCTCGACCATGACTCCAATCGCAGCACCGTCTTTAGTAACGATTCCGGATTTTTCATTCACAGAACTTCCGGATAATTGTTCTTCAGTGAGAGTTTTGTTGTGCAGTTCTAGCACTTCCTTTTCCATTTCAAAGGCTCCAAAACGCCGCATATAATCGAGTGGTGTTAACCCTTCTTTTTCTGCGGTTTCCGGTAGTCCAGGAACTCGTTCGAAAATGTACTGATAATATTCATCAACGGTCATTTTTTCACCGGGACGATACGGCGAGATGAAATAGTCCCGGATTCCTAAAGATCCATCCGGATCAATACGCCAGGAAAGTTCAATCCAAAATTCATCTTCTTCCCAAACTTCACCCGGATTTGCCTCATAAGTAAATTCAACGGGTTCTCCTTTTCGCCGTGCCACTTCGCGTAAAACAGGTTGCCGAAAAGCAATCCATTTTCCGGCATGAGTTTCATAACTGATGATGTCATGTCGCTCGGAGGCATGTCCCATTGGAAGCACGTAATCTGCAAAATATGCAGTTTCGTTCCAAGTAGGCGTGAGTGCGGCATGCAAACCAATTTTTTCAGGATCGCGCAAAGCTTCAATCCAAGTGAATCCATCCGGATAAGTCCAGACTGGATTAAAAACACGTGTAAAATAGACATCCAATTTTCCGCGTCCTTCTTTCAAAAAGTGCGGTAGCAGAAAACTCATTTCAAAATGTGCGAGTGGAAAATCTTTCGGAAAATGGAGTTCGTTCCAAAACTTATGTGGTGGCGCTGGATTAGGCATTTTAGGTGAATATTTATTCCATGAACTGGGCAAGCTGCCGCCTTTAGTTCCAAGGCTTCCTGTGAGGACGTTCAAAAATTGCAGACAGCGTGCGATTTGCCAACCACCTAAATTTCCGCTACTTGCACTGCGCCAATTCATTGATGAAAAGCGACTTCCGGCACGACCGATTTGACGAGCAACATCAATTATTGATTGTGCCTCAACTCCGGATTCCTCTTCCGCAAATTCCGGAGTGTATTCTGCATATTCCTCTCTGAGTTTCTGAATAAAATTTTCAAAGCTGGATTCTGTTTCCGGATGATCTGCTTCGAGCCAGTCACTCCAATTGATCCAGTTCCGGAGATAAGTTTCATTGTAAAGATTTTCGTCAAGGATAATTTTTGCCATAGCCAGCAAAACTGCGGCTTCTGTACCGGGATATGTCGCCATCCAATGATCAGCACGACTTGCCGTATTTGAGAGACGGATGTCCATCACGGCTATTTTGGTGCCACTGTTTTTACTTTCGATGATACGTTGCGCATGCGGATTAAAATAGTGTCCTGATTCCAAATGTGCGCTTATCATCAAAATAAAATCTGCATTGGCAAAATCCGGAAGTTTCCGGTCAATACCATCCCAAAGAGCGTATCCTGTGCGGGCACCTGCAGAACAGACATTGGTGTGGCTGTTGTGTCCATCTACGCCCCACGCCTGCAGAACTCTGTCCATGAAACCTTCATGTCCAGGTCGACCAACGTGATAAGCAATTTCGTTGTTGCGTCCTTCATCGATGGCTTTGCGGATTTTAGCAGCAATTTCATCAAGCACTACATCCCATGAAACACGCTCCCATTCTCCGGCACCTCGTTTTCCAACTCTGCGCATTGGATACAAAATCCGGTCTGGATCCTTAATCTGATTGATTGTCGCAGGACCTTTTGCGCAATTTCGACCACGACTTGCAGGATGATAAGGATTGCCTTCAAACTTGCGAACTTCGCCGGTTTCCTTGTCAACATAACTCAAAAGTCCGCATCCGGATTCACAGTTGAAACATGAAGTTGGAACAATCGTATAATGCCGCGCTTTTTTACGCGACCAAGTTGTTGACTCATATTCCACCCAGTCATCCCATTTTTCAGGTGGAGGATAATTACTGAGATCACCTGGATCATTCATTGAGGTTAAATTTCCATCCTCGAGATCCAATTTGGGAATAACACCTAAACCTTCAGCGATTTTTTCAATGAAACTTGGTTTGGGCTGTACACTCATGGTTTTTCTTTATTCAAGATTAACTAAAATTCAATTTAAGGGTACCTCTAAAAACTCTTTTTTCCTGTTCTTATAAAAACCAAACCTATCCTAAACCGCAGGTTGAGCGGAGTCGAAACCGGTTGCATTTAGAAAAACCCCTTCGACTCCGCTCAGGGAACTGTTTTTAGAGATGTCCTTAACTAAGTGGAAGCATCTGCGGTGCAAGCACCCAAATTCGTACTGAAAGCCAAACACCAACCAAAACTAACGCAGCAGCAGTAGCAACAGCAATCAGTCCAGACGAACCAGTGAGTAACAATAGTGGAATTGCATTTCCGAGTAAAACGACACCACCCCAGAAGACATACCGGAACTTGCCGTGTGTGATCGAGTGTGCCGTTTTGCCTGCATCTTCAGTGGGATGGGATGATAAAAATTCTGCGGCAAATGACAAGAGTTGAATGACTAAACTCCAAAATAAAATTCCTTTCAACAATGTAACTAAAGGAAGTATGTCTGGCCAAAATGGAGAAATGACTAATAATGCTGCCGAACCGCCAACCACTGCATGCAGTAGCATGTGTACTGAAAGTAAAGGACTTTGCCAGAAGTCACGGCCTTTTGCTTGCCCGAAGAGAAATGCTGTGTAAATTGCTAACAGCACACTTAAAATCAAAATCGGCCAAATCAGTAGATCCGCCATTACCGATAATTCAAAGTATTTCAGTACACCCCAAAGTGTTACCAATCCACCAAAAACAGTGATCGTGTAACCGCCTTTGACCAGCCACGAAGTCCAGTGTGGGCGCAGAAGTACGTAAAGGAAACGAGTAGGTTGATCCAAATCCTTGATCAGCAACACTGCTGTTAAACTTAGAAATATGAGAGACAAAACCGCTGATGTCCATAACACTGAATCAGGTACATTTACTAATCCTGTCAGATGAAACAGAAACGGAAAGGCTAGAATTCCGGCAGCAATTGCTTTGGTGAAAATATAACCTGCGACTTCCCAACCCCAGAGGATTCCCTTGTTTGGTGCATCATAAACACGTCGCGCCGTTTGCTTGAGTCCTTCATCAATTTTTAATACTTGATTCGTAGAGGAAGTTTTTTCTTTGTCAAAAACGAAACTGTTTTTTCCCGAATGTCCTGCATGATGTCCAACTCCAGTTGACTGACTGTTCCAAAAATAGCTTCCGGAGTTTGACGTTTCCGCAGGAACGAGAGAAGCATGGTCACCCTCTATATAAAATAAATTCGGGATGGTTCCTTTTTCTGGTTTACGTACCGTAACTTGCTGACTGGCAATTAATTTAGAAATTTTTGATATTGGATCGGCTAAATCACCTGAAATAATTGCTTGAGTGGGACAAACATTCACGCATGCTGGCTCCAGTCCAACATCTACACGATGCGCACAGTAATTACATTTTGCTGCTGTATGAGTTTCTGGATCAATGTAGATTGCATCATAGGGACATGCCTGCATGCAGGATTTACAGGCGATACAGCGCTCGTTGTTAAAATCGACTATGCCATCAGGACGAGTATAAAGCGCGCTGGTAGGACAGATTGTTGTGCAAGGTGCATCTTCGCAATGATTACAACGCATCACTGAAAAAATCCGCCGTGTGCTGGGGAATTGTCCTTTCTCAATGTACTTTACCCAAGTTCGATTGACTCCGATAGGTACATCGTTTTCTGCCTTACACGCAACCGTACATGCATGACATCCAATACAGTTTCGGTTGTCGATCACAAAACCAAAATTCAAAATCCCCCCTTTTGAAGAAATAAATGAGCTAAAAAATTACTGATAAATCCTGAGCACTTAATTGACTGCAAGCTGATAATGTTTTAAAAACCTAATAGGAAGTGCTTTTAAAGAAACTTTATATGTCTAAAATATTATTTTTGTGCCCAGAATACAAAGAAATAATTCTGACTACGGGAAAAAAAAAATATCACCAAAGATAATTTAAAATGTGTTAGCTAACTACTTCTAAAGCACAGGGTTTCCTACAAAGGTGTTACGCAGAAATTTGCGTGTGAGGTCTAGTGGAATTATGGTGACGGCAAAGAGCAGTACGTAACCCCATTCTTTCAGGGTCAAGCCAACCGTACGTAAAACTTCTCCTCCTACATATGTAAAGGTTGTCTGCAGGAAGAAGATTAAGATGACGACCATAATGAAACTTCTGTTTTCAGTGATATGCTCAAAGAGGTTTAAACTTTCTGTACGTGCATTAAACTTATTAAAGTTGTTCATAAAAACAAAGAAGCCGAAAAATGCAGTCAGTAAAACAAGATTTACCTCAGGGTCAGCACAGCGTATCTCATCGCAGACAAATAATCCGGAAACAAAATCAGAGGTGAGAAAAAACAAACTGAGGAATGCCATGTAAAATCCGTCGATCAAAATAGCGGACCACATGTCACCAGTGATGAGTGATTCACTCTTGGGGACCGGTTTTTCGTTCATGTAACGCTGAAGTGCAGCTTCTCCTGAAAAAGCAAAGGCTGCCAGGGTGTCCATCACAATATTGACCCACAATAGCTGAGTCATGGTCAGTGGTAAATCCGTACCAAAAAATGGTCCCAGGAACGCTACCAAAATGGCCGCAACATTAACCGTCAATTGGAAAATCAAAAATTTTCTGATAGATTTTAAGAGGGTCCGTCCGTAGCGTACAGCATTTGTCAGGGAGATGAAATTATTGTCCAGAATTACAATATCGCTGGACTCCTTGGTCATGTCTGTACCATTTCCCATCGAGAAACCAACATCCGCGTTTTTCACGGCCGGTGCGTCATTTACACCGTCTCCAGTCATACCGACCACCCAGTCCATTGATTTAGCCAATTTTACCAAACGGCTTTTATCAGTGGGAAGTGCACGCGCGACAACCCGTAATTCAGGAAGAATTTTTATTATCTCTTCGTCTGACATTTTAGCAAGGTCGCTGGAAGTCAACACAAGCCCGTTTCCTTTTTCGAGTATGCCGACTTCTTTAGCTATAGCCTGTGCTGTATCTTTTGCATCACCGGTTATCATCACAACCTGAATCCCTGCCTTCCGTGCGGTTTGCACCGCCGGTTGTGACTCCTTACGCATTTCATCACGCAGGCCTAAGATCCCCACTAAAGTCATCTCGGAAGGAAGCACATTTTCCTGCCCTAAATCCTGCTCTGAAACTGCCAGGCCAATGAGGCGCATGGCACGTTCGGAAAGACCCAACATTTCTGCTTTGAGTTTTTCGGGATTTAGTTCGACTTTCTTTCCGTCAGCATCAAAACAATGTGTACAGCCGGCAAGCACTATTTCTGAGGCTCCCTTGACCAGAGTTAAATTTTGTGAACCTTCAACCTGAGTAGCAGAGAATTTGTAGGCACTGTTAAATGGGATATTTGCCGTAATTTTTACATCATCCTGTTTAACCAAATCTGCACCGAGGAAACGCAATAAAGCTTGAGCTGTTGGATTAGCGCCAACAATTTTTGGATTTTCGGAGTCTGTGTTATCAATTGAGCCCCCCGTATTGTTTCTCAGGGCAAAAGCGACAGTTTGACGCAGATTATCAGGAATATCCTCAAATGAGGTAAAATGTTCCCCGTCACCTCTCAGTAACTCTGAGACAGTTAATTTCCCTTGAGTGAGGGTTCCTGTTTTGTCAGTAAAAAGAACTGTTAAACTTCCGGAGGTTTCAATGCCGAGCAGTTTTCTCACCAGCACTTTAGCATTGAGCAGTTTGCGCATATTCATTGAGAGTACGACCGCAATCATCATGGGCAGACCTTCAGGAACAGCAACTACAATAATGATGATGGCTAAAATAATGGCAGTCACCAAGTGATAAATAATTTCGCCAGAAGGTTTACTGAAATAGATTTCCCAACCGCCTGCTTCCAGAAAGATATGATTAAACATAAAAGAAAACGCGATCATTAAAGCCCCAATGTACCCAAAACGGCTGATTTGCTGGCCGAGATACGTCAGTTTTTCCTGCAGGGGAGAGGGGCGTGTTTCAGCGGATGTTAACTCTTTAAGTGTTGCACCATACTTGGTTTTGTCTCCAACCTTCAAAACCTTCATGACTGCTTCACCGTCTTCTACCAGCGCGGCACGTGACATTTCTGATTTTTCATCTCCTGCAGCTTTTTTTTGATCTTCAGTAGCAGTTTTCTTTACAGTTTCAGATTCGCCTGTGAGAGCTGATTCATTCAACTCGAGGTCACCCTCGAGCAAAAAACCATCTGCTGGCACAGTATCTCCGGGATGCAAAAGTACCAAGTCATTGACAACTAAATCATCGATAAATATTTCTATAAGAGTTTTATTGCGGAAAACTTTCACTTTGACTTTTGATGCTTCCTCAAGTAAACGTTGAAATTCACTTTCATTGCTGTATTCAGACCAGGTAGCAATCAGTGTTGCGGCTACAACAGCAATCGCGATTCCGAGACCTTCATACCAAGGAGCAAAACCCAAAGCTGCCAAAAAAACTGTTACAGCTAGTGCAACTAATAAAATGACTATGATCGGATCTTTTAAGTTGGACAGCAACTTTGCGTAAAAACCCTCGGATTCCTGCGTTGTCACTACATTCGCACCGTTAGTTTGACGTGATTCAGAAACCTCTTGATCGCTCAGACCTGGAAAACTAAATTTCATTGATTGACTCTCTTGGAAAAGATTGGGAAGATAACATGCTGTTTTTTAAATGCTTCATGAGAAAATATTACTGCGGCAAGGCAAAGCTTTTTTGATTAAAATATGTAAATCATGATCTCTGCAGGAGTGAGGTTCTTGAGCGAGGTTCATGAGCGGAGACGCAACAAACATTACATCTCTCTTGTTTGCTTAAGTCTGACATATCTATTATAAAATAAAAATAAAAAAAACGTTCATTAGAGAGGCAGCTTCAAGATGAAAAGAGGATTTACACTGATAGAAGTGATGCTTGCAAACACAATATTAGTCATCCTTGTTGCAGGATTTGCCAATGTCACAGAGAAGACTCTTGAACAAATGCAGCTCAGACAGCAAAAAGCTGAACTGGCTTCTCAACTCGATAACTGGACTCTGTCAAAACTAAACGCTACATTAATCCCTGGCACTTACCAGGAAAATGTGACTTTGAGTGGACAGAATGCAGAACTGCATTGGCAGGTGGCCTTGATTGAACCAAAGCTTAGCACTATTTTTTTCGAGCTAAAAAGTCATGATGCGGTTCCAAAAGTATTGGCCGAATGGTGGACAGCGCAGAAAAAACCATGATCAAAAAAAGTCCGGTATGCTGCTTACGCAATTCCGGATATACCCTGATTGAACTGATGCTCGTTTTGGCTATTGCCTCTGTCGTGCTTCTTGCGGCGCAACGCCCCCTGCTGGAAATAAACAGAATTGCATTCCAGGAGCAGCAAAAAATAACGTTACAGGGTGATTTTCAACGTTTCCTCCTGCTGCTAAAATCAGAGTTGATTCAAGCGGGTTATGCGCTTGGTTCAGGAAGTGAAAGTGGAGTCGTAATTTCGACATACTCAGTGGTCTTAAAAGCTGACCGCAATCGTGACGGAGACCTTGCGGATACTCTGGAAACAATCACCTATCGTTATGATCCGGAAACAAAATCTCTTTTACGGAAATCAGGTAATGCGGCATTTCAAACACTGATTGAATTCATTGCTGCACTTAAATTTGAACAGACTCAAGCTCCACCTCAAACTTGCATAAAGGTGACTGTTCAAGTAATAATTGATGCTGCTGAGCAGCAAACAGTTTTATGCCAGTTAGGCTGGTGAACATTAAAATAGATAAAAGGCTAAAATGAAATATTTACATACTATGATACGTGTCCAAAACCTTGAAAGCGCACTTGATTTTTTCATCAATAAACTTGGAATGGTTGAAGTGAGTCGCAAAGAAGTTCCGGAAGGGAAATTCACCCTTGTTTTTCTGGCAGCAACTGAAGATGAACCACCGCTCGAATTGACTTATAACTGGGAACAGAGTGTGCCTTACAGCAGCGGAGAAAATTTTGGACATGTTGCTTATGGGGTTGAGAATATTTATGATTTTTGTGAGAAGTTACAAAATGATGGAGTCACTATTTTGCGTCCGCCTAAAGATGGTAAAATGGCTTTTATCCGTAGTCCGGATCAAGTATCAATTGAACTGCTTCAAATCGGAGATCCTCTGCCAATCCAGGAACCTTGGGCTTCCATGAAAAATCAGGGTAGCTGGTAGAGCATGAAGAAGGTAATTGAAAAACTTATTACAGAGAAATTAATTAATCCGGTTTTACATTCAACGGCTCCTGTTTCAGAAGTTAGTCTGGGAGTCGCGGTTGGAGTATTTTTAGGATTAACTCCAACAGTAGGTGTACAAATGTATCTGGTCGCACTGGTTTGGAGTATTTACCGTTACATTTTCTGCAGGCATTTTAATTTACCGGTAGGTGTAGCAATGGTCTGGATTTCAAATCCGCTCACCATGGTGCCTCTTTACTATTTATTTTTAGTGACGGGTTATTGGCTGCTTGAAACGCAAAACGGGATTTCTTATGAACTGTTTACAGAATATCTCGGCCACATTTCTTCAAAGGAGGGAACATGGGAAATGATTGTTGCCGGGGCGCGTTTCCTCTTAATCGACCTTGGTTGGCCCATGATAATCGGCAGTCTTGTTTATGCAGTCCCGGGTTTTGTCATCAGCTATTTCATGACTGAACGAATTGTTACTTCGCACCGTAAAGGCAAAGCCAGCCTGGCAGGTATAAGTTACAATGACTGGCGCGCACAAAAAGAGACTCAACACTAAGCACAGTATGTCATCGACTGCTCTAAGTTTCGCTGAAATCCCAATTCCAGAGGAAATTATAAATTCCGGTAATTATAATTCCGCGGCAAATATTTTAACAAAAGAAAGGGTTCCTGACATGATGCTCGCTGAGAGTTTTTATCGTCTGGGAAACAGTTTCTACTCTGCTGAACAGAATCAGGCCGCCGAAATGGCCTGGCAAAAATCAGCTGTGCTGGCTGATAAAACTCCGGAAACTTCCCTTCCTGATAATCTTTTTTCAACTAATCCTCTTAAAATCCGCTGGCAGACAATCGGCTCTGCCGTACTTGTTATTATTTCTTTGTATGTTTTAGTCTTCACTTTCTTTGAACGTGATCCCGAACTTTTCCAGCTTTCTACAGGCAACTCATCTTCAGGCGAATATTCTTTTTGGGATGAATGGTGGGATACCGGCCGACCGGTTTCACGGTCGATGAGCCGGCGTGTTGGACCTGAAGAATTGTGGCCCATGCTGCAGAGAAGTTTGCAAAACCTTTTTGGCAGCAAAAGTGATGAACTGAGTGAAGATGTTCGTGAAAAACTAAAGCGGTGGCTGGAGCTTTCTGAAAGTCCTACCTTTGGAGAAGGTCCCACCGATTACTATGCATTGACTGCCAGAGGTTTGTTTGAGGCACGCGAATTTGAATCCGCACTTTCAACCTTAAATGATGGTCTGCACTATGCCGAAACACCAGCGCAACTGGAAAAAATATATCAGGATTTAGGTACCGTTTACTATTACAAAGGTTACAAACTGCAGCCTAACGGTTTGGCACGTTATGATCTTAAAGATGTTCGAAATTCCATTGAATCATACGAAACAGCATTGCTTTATGGAGAAGATCCTTATTTATACGGAAATTTAGGTTGGGGATATTACCTGCTCGGCGATTACTCTTCATCTATAACAAGCAGTCGTCATGCATTAGCTCTAAAACCTGAGTTAAACTACGCACGCATGAATTTGGGAATTGTATACCTTAAAAAAGGAGATTATGAATTGGCCTTTGCCACCTATGCCTCACTACTGCAAAACAAGCCTCAACTTGAGGAATATGAAGGTGGTATCCGTGATTTGCAGGAGTTGCAAATGGAATTTCCGGATGTCTATCCTTTTACAAATTTTGTGATGGGACAATTATACTGGCAGCAGGGACGTCACAAGGAGGCCCATGCCGCCTGGCAAAAATTTCTCAACCAGAACTTCCCGCAAAGTTTGTGGAAAGACAGAACGCGCTCTTTATTAAAAAAAATGAAAATTGAATAACTGCCTAAACTTGTAATAAGATGTCATCTCGAACTAAGAGAGAGATCTTAAGAAAATGAGTGTAGGAGCTTGCGTACGATTTCTCGCTTCGCTTGAAATGACACAGTATTAGGACTTTTTACTGGTTCAGTAATATATATACAAAAAGATTTTCCCCTTCGTTCGAAATGTCAAATTTTGGTTTCAGAGTATTTAAGACTGTGTCAAACATGATGGCTTGAAAAAAATTATTATTCCCTCGAAAGTTGGAATCCAGAGGGTTATTAATTTTAAGAATTTTTCACTAATTTTAATGACCATGATTTTAAGCTATAACAACAATATGAATAAAAAAACCGAACAAAAAACATGCAAAATAATATCGTAGCCGCACCTGAATTGGCGAAACAGGGTAAACAAAAAATTGAATGGGTTAAACGTAATATGCCCATACTGCAGCAAATTGAAGATGATTTCCGCGAACAGCAGTATTTCCGCGGACTGCGTGTTCTGGTCTGCATTCATCTTGAAGCCAAAACCGCATATCTGGCCCAGGTTTTTGCTGCGGGTGGGGCGGAAGTCGCAGTCACCGGGAGCAATCCGCATTCAACCAAAGACGATGTCGTAGCCGCCCTTGCAGAAGACGGACTGCACGTGTATGCACGCTACGATGCAACATCTAAAGAAATGCACCAATACATGAACTATGCGCTCGATTTGCAGCCGAATATTGTGATTGACGATGGCGGAGATTTAGTAGAATTACTGCATAATGAGCGGCAGCAATTACTCCCGGAAGTCTGGGGTGCTTGCGAAGAAACAACCACCGGAGTTCTCCGGGCTAAAGCTAGAGCAAAGGCAGATGTTCTTGAGTTTCCTGTTATCTTGATCAATGACGCACGCTGCAAATACCTTTTTGATAATTTTCACGGAACAGGACAATCGGTTTGGGACGGTGTGATGCGCACCACAAATTTAGTGATTAGCGGGAAAACGGTAGTGATCATTGGTTACGGATGGTGCGGAAAAGGCTGTGCTGAGCGAGCCAAAGGTTTAGGTGCAAATGTGATTGTTTGTGAAGTTGATCCAATTAAAGCTGCTGATGCGCTGATGCATGGACTGCGTGTCATGCCCTTGAATGAAGCGGTTTTGCAGGCGGACATCTTGCTGACTGTGACAGGCGGGAAACATGTCATCCGCCGTGAACATTATGAACGGATGAAGGACGGTGTGATCCTGGCCAATGCCGGACATTTCAAAGTCGAATTCGATTTGGAAGCACTAAAAAATCTTGCGGTGGAACAAAAAGAAATGCGTCACAACATCAGCGGTTTCCGTATGGCTGACGGACGCTGGTTGAATTTGCTAGGCGGTGGAGACTTGGTGAACATCGCCTGTGCCGACGGTCATCCTGCAGAAATCATGGACACCAGTTTTGCGCTACAGGCACTTTCCGGAAAATACGTTGTGCAAAATCGTACTGTCTTGAGTAAAGATGTCCATCGCGTTCCGGATGAAATCGATGAAGAAGTCGCCCGCCTCAAACTGAAAGGTTCCGGTGTTTCCATCGATGAGTTGCTTCCGCAACAAAAAGCATATCTGGAAAACTGGGAAGACTAAAATTACTAAACCATAAAAGATGCATTTGTAATTAATTTTCATCAAGCACCAAAATTATGCTTTCACGTTTAGCAATTTTGTTGATACTCATCTTTGCAGCGTCAAATTATGGAGTGGCTACACCGCTCATTTTTGAAGAAGGACAAGAGCGTATACCGCTTGGACTGCAGCTTGAGTATCTTGAAGACCCTTCCGGAAAATTAACCCTGGAAAATGTGTGTGGGCCCGAACTCTCAAAGCAATTTGTGCAAAGTCATTCCAGCCGACCAAATTTCGGTGTTACGGATTCCGCATACTGGCTACGTTTTAAACTTTCCAATCCCACCGAACATTCCCGCCACCAGTTCCCCCCGCTACGGAGAGCGGGGCTACCGTTCATTTTCAATTTTCTTCAAGAATCCAAAATATATCAAACTGTGTAGGCAGGCTTAGGCTAAAGCCGTAACCCGGATAATTAAAACAATTAAACCTTTCACATTACGACAATTTACTGGAGTGTATAGCGGATGAAAGTCCAAAAAGCCATTCCCTTCGACAGGCTCAGGGAAGCGGAGTTCAAGTCAAGGACAGTTTTTACTTTTTATTTAATTTGGAGAATCTTCTCCAACTAATAGTTAAACGAGATAATTTATTAAGAATAACAGACTCAACAAGACAATCATTAAATCCAGCGCAATTCTGCTGCTTGGCTCCGGACTACTCTTCGGTGGTTGCTCAAGCACAAGTTCAACTTCCACAGATAACTCCACAACTTCGACTGAACTCAGCCTTTCCGGAGTAGTAACAACTCTTGCCGGAACAACAGGAACTTCAGGGACAACGGATGGAACTGGAACAAGTGCATTATTTAATTCACCTGATGGTATTACTAATGATGGTACAAATCTTTATGTTACGGATTATAATAACCATACCATCCGCAAAGTTGTGATTTCAACCGGGGTTGTAACAACTCTTGCCGGAACTGCTGGAACTTCAGGGACAACAGATGCAACTGGAACAAGTGCATTATTTAATTTTCCAATAGGAATAACGAGCGATGGTACAAGCCTTTTTGTTGCAGATATATTAAGTCATACTATCCGTAAGATTGATTGAACTCGTTTTCGGATGAATTGCTAACCTTAGAATCACCTACTAGCGCATCTGTTGGACTCGGCATTTTTCAGCTTGAAAAACGTCGAGCCGACTTCTCAAACCAATTGTCCTAAAAGCGAAACGGCCGAAACCTTCACAGGCCGGCGCACAGTATAACAATCCACCTGCTGACCTTCTCTCTCAAAATAGATTTGAAAGGCAAATTCTGCGTCGGTTTTTTGCTGAAACCATTTCAAGTTTGGGTTGAGTGGCGCATTTTTTGAGCGTTTTACTTCGAGCAAAAACCAGGGGACTTGATCGCGTGTTACTAAAAAATCCACATCCTTACCTTCTTTGGTGCGCAGATAGAATAAATCAAAATCACAATGTCCTAAATCACTCCACCAATGAGTTGCTTTGAGTAAATGACAGGCCACAAGATTTTTCGCTTCACTCTAAATGACACGGATAATTTTAGAAGCTTGTTTTGGACGTGATGAAGCTTTCCGGAAACACTTATGTAAATTTGTAAAAGATTTTAACAATTTGTCAAAAGTTCGTAAAATATGCAAAGTACAATTGTTCATCAACAAGTATTGTCGGAGAAGAATTATGATTGCGAGGGCTGCAGAAAAGAAAATTAAAACTTTACTGAGTGGTTTTCCTGTTGTCACCATTACTGGACCGAGGCAGTCTGGAAAGACTACTTTAGCAAAGGCAATTTTTCCAGACAAGCCTTATGTTTCTCTGGAAGATCCGGATGTTCGATTTTCCGCAAAAGATGATCCACGATCCTTTTTGGAGCGTTTTCCGCAGGGAGGAATTTTAGATGAGATCCAGCGTTGTCCTGAGTTATTGTCTTATCTTCAAACACGAGTTGATGCCTCCGGAGAAACGGGACTTTTTTTGTTGACGGCTTCTCAGCAATTCGGCCTGATGTCTCAAGTTTCTCAGTCATTAGCAGGCAGGACGGCATGCTTAGAACTTTTACCATTTTCCATACAGGAGTTAACAAATGCAGAAGAATTACCGGTTGATGCAGATCATTTGATGCTCAAGGGTAGTTATCCGCCTGTTTATGACAGAAAATTGACGGCAAATACCTGGTATCAGTCGTATGTGATGACTTATGTTGAAAGAGATGTTCGACAAATTCTTAAAATACAGGAGTTGGAAACTTTTCAAATCTTCTTGCGTGTCTCTGTGCCGGAAGAGCAGCTTACCAGCTAAATTACTCTTCTCTTGGAACAGAGTGAAGTATCACACATAACACTGCCAAAGCATGGATTTCAGTACTGAGTAGTAGTTATCTAGTTTTTCTGTTACGGCCACATCATGCTAATTTTAAAAAACGACTGGTTAAAATGCCTAAACTTTATTTTTATGATACGGGCCTGCTCTGTTGGCTTTTGGGAATCAGGACAGAAGAACATCTGTTGCCCCATCCGCTAAGAGGTCATATTTTTGAGAATATGGTTGTTTCAGAACTGCTAAAATCCTGCATGAATCAGGGTGAGCGATCAAATCTTTTTTATTGGCGTGATCAAAGTGGTAATGAAGTTGATGTGATTGTAGAAATGGGAACAAAACTGAAAACCAATCGAAATTAAATCCGGAAAGACACTCAGCAAGGATTCTTTTTCAGGTTTAAACAAATGGATGTTATTAGCCAAAAATCACGGTGATAATCCAACTTTAATTTATGGGGGAGAAGAAAACTACCGCCAACAAGGTACTCAAGTCTCCGGATGGAGAGAGTTTGGAAACTTCCTGTAGATCCAAGTCTACGCTTGCTTAAGCCGTTTTTGTCTGTCAGGATTTCATGAAATATTTGCTGCATACTTGTCAGAAGTCATGCTGTTTGCATTAAACTGGTTAATTACGGATTGTAATTCCGTATTAGACCATATAAACTTAAAAAATGTATTATCCAAGAATTATCTCGTCACACATTCAGCGGCTTGCCACACAGTATCCGGTGGTCACAATTACTGGGCCGCGTCAGTCAGGGAAGACAACACTTTGTAAAAAGCTGTTTGCTGATTTGGAATATGTAACTCTTGAAGATCTCTCCAACCGTGCTTTTGCCACAGAAGATCCGCAAGGTTTTTTGTCTCGTTACAATTCAGGTGTGATTCTTGACGAGATTCAGCGAGTACCATCCTTGCTTTCTTATATCCAGGGAGTGGTTGATGCAAAAGATCAAAATGGTTTATTTATATTGACTGGCAGTCAACAACTGGAACTGATGGACAGCTTAAATCAATCATTGGCTGGTCGCACTGCAATCGCAAAATTGCTTCCGCTTTCTTATCATGAAATCTACAGTCACAGTGTGACTCCACCAGCACTTGAATCGGTACTCTATTACGGATTTTATCCCAGAATATTCAAAGAAAATTTGAATCCAACTGAGATGTATTCGTTCTACACCAATACTTATCTGGAATGCGATATTCGCTCTATTTTCCAAGTTAAGGATTTGGTGTTGTTTGAGAATTTTTTAAAACTCTGTGCTGGAAGAAATGGTCAGGTACTTAATTATAGCTCGCTTGCAAGTGATTGCGGAATTGACCAAAAAACCGCCAAACAGTGGCTCTCAATTTTGGAAGCATCTTATGTCATCAAGCGTTTAGCTCCATACTACAAGAACCTCAATAAAAGAGTAATCAAAGCTCCTAAGCTCTATTTCTACGATAGCGGACTTGTTTGCTATTTGCTCGGAATTCGCTCGGCAGAACAATTAATCCAGCATCCTCTCGCAGGAGCAATTTTTGAATCGTACGTTCTTAGTGAACTATGGAAACACAGATACAATAAGATTCAACAAGCTGAACTGTACTATTTTCGAGATAGCCGAGGTCGGGAGGTTGATGTGGTTTTTGAAGAGGATGCTGAACTCTCACAGCTTGAAATAAAGATGGGTAAAACTATTATGTCAAAAACTTTTTCTGCTCTTAAATACCTGCCGACTTTGATTGGAATCCGCCAAAGCTGGTTAGTTTATGGTGGCGATGATAGTTATCAAAGAAGTGGATATTCTGTGTTATCATGGAGAGAAGTTGCAAACAATTAACGAGACCCAATACTCATAACACCTTTTAAAGCATGATGAAATTACTAATCAAAAACGCGCTCATACTGACGGTTAATCCGAAAAATGAAGTGCTGGAAAACGCGGATATTGCAGTTGAAGATGGATGTCTTTTAGCAGTAGGCAAGGTTCCGGAAAATTTTCTGCCCGACAAAGTGATTGACGCCAGCGATCAAATCGCACTACCTGGACTGATTAACGCACACACGCATATTCCAATGTCCCTTTTCCGGAATTATGCTGATGATCTACCGTTCTGGCCGTGGCTGCTGGAAAAGATCAAACCCGCTGAAGATCACCTCAGTGCTGAACATGTTTATTGGGGAGCAAAACTTGGTGTTCTGGAACTGATACAATCCGGCGTTACCTGTTTTTCGGATATGTATTTTTACATGAACGAAGTTGCAACTGTGGTAAAAGAGTCCGGAATTCGTGCCTGTTTGAGCGGGGTTTTGTTGGAGGTTGGCGATTTAGGACCAACTTTCATGAAAGCCGCTGTTGACTTTCACGACTCATGGGACGGCAAAGCAGATGGGCGGATCAAGGCTTTTTTCGGTCCGCATTCAATGTACTTGTGTGGTCCGGAATATCTACGTGAAACTACCGAAGAAGCGCTGAAACGTAAATCCGTAATCCACATTCACCTTGCGGAAAGTCGACAGGAAGTTGCGGACTGTTTAGAAAAGTATGGAAAATCACCAGTTCAGCATTTGGCGGCATTGGGAATGTTTGCCTGCAGAACTGCAGCCGCACATTGCGTTCACGTTTCGGCAGACGATATTGAACTTTTGCGGAAGCACAATGTGAGTGTGCTTAATAATCCGACCAGTAATATGAAACTGGCTAACGGCTTTGCACCGATTGACTCGCTGCTGAAAAAAGGAGTGAATGTGGCACTCGGCACAGACGGTTCCGCCAGCAACAACAATGTGAATTTATTTGAAGAAATGCACCTCGCCGCACTCGTCAACAAAGCTGTTACCGAAGATGCGGAATCCGTTCCGGCACAGCAAGTTTTACGGATGGCGACAATTAATGGCGCAAAAGCACTCGGACTGGAAAATGAAATCGGCTCACTTGAGGTCGGTAAACGTGCGGATTTGATTTTGCTGGATGCGAACAAACCGCATTATTTTCCGCGGCATAATCCGGTTTCTTCAATTGCCTATTCTGCGCAAGCCGCTGATGTGAGTACTGTGCTGGTCAATGGAAAAGTGCTGATGGAAAATTATGAGCTTAAAACAATCGATGTGGAAGAAACCACGCGCGAGGCAGAACGCATGGCTTTTGATTTGGTACGCAGGGCAACTCAAACGTGATGCGCTTAAAGTAAGTTTTTACCATCAAAATTAATCACTTCAAGAGCAGACGAATCAACGCCTTCCAGACTACCGATGTTTGCTTTGTAAAAACCTGGTTTCCGTAAAGTTTGATGAAAAGTATAAATTCCGCATTTTTTGCAAAAATAATGTTTCGCTGTTTTTGTACCGAATTCATAAAGACCTAAAGCACCTTCCTCTATGTCAATTGTAAAATCTTCCGGCGCAATTGCTTCAGTTGTCATTAGTGCACCTTTTCGCACACAGATCGAACAATTGCAGCGGATTCCTTTGCTGATTTCCTCACCTTGATAAGAAAAGCGGACGGCTCCGCAGTGACATTTACCCTGAAAATTCTGAGTCATAAAGTAGTTTCAAATTAAAGGTTAATTTTTTAAGCTGTATCGAGTGGTTCAAAAGTTTTGACCATATCATCCATTGCTTTCATTTGCTTTAGAAATGCTTCGAGCTGATTCAGCCGAAGCGCGCATGGTCCGTCACAAAGTGCTTTTTCCGGTTCAGGATGTGCTTCCAGAAAGAGTCCTGCAATTTTTTGGGACAATCCCGCCAGGGCCAGTTCACGCACAGACTCCCTCCGTCCAGCCGCAGCGTCACCCAAACCGCCCGGACGTTGAAGCGCGTGAGTTACGTCAAACAGTACCGGATAAGCAAAATCTTTCAGTACCGAAAATCCGAGCATATCAACCACTAAATTGTTGTAACCAAAACTTGAACCGCGTTCACAAAGAATGAGTTGAGCATTGCCGGAATTTTCACATTTTTTGATAATATTTCCCATTTCCTGCGGAGCAAGAAACTGTGCTTTTTTGATGTTGATAACCGCTTTTGTTTTCGCCAGAGCAAGCACCAAATCCGTTTGACGTGAGAGAAATGCCGGAAGCTGCAGCACATCCGCGACTTCCGCCGCAGGTGCAGCCTGTTCCGCTTCATGAACATCAGTCAGAATCGGCATCTCAAATTCGGCTTTAACTTTTTCCAGGATCCGCAAACCTTTTTCCAATCCCGGCCCCCGGAATGAAGCGATTGAGGAACGGTTTGCCTTGTCGAAAGAAGCTTTGAAAATATAAGGAATTCCGAGGCGCTCCGTAATGGAGCAGAAAGTCTCCGCAACTTTCAAGGCCATGCTTTCGGATTCAATCACATTGATTCCGCCGACGAGCACGAAAGGTTTTTCGTTGCCAAGTTTCAATTCACCGACAGAGATTGTTTTTTGTGTTGTCATCTGCTGACTCAAGTTTTAAGCGAGTGTGCGGCTTCACTCAGGTTACGCATTTTTTGAATTGCCAGTTCACGGCCCAGAATTCCCAATCCGCAATCGGGTCCGGCAATTAGACGATTCGCATCAATGTGTTCAAGTGCGTCCAGCAAACGTTTGCGGATTTCTTCAACTGCTTCAACATTACTTTTTGCAATTGCAACTACTCCAAAGATAATGGTCGTGGTTTTAAAATGTTCGAGCAAACTCAAATCATTGTAACGATGTGCGTCTTCCAGAGAGAGAGCCATCACAGATGAATCTTCCATCGCGTCAGCAATTTGGAAATAAGATTCACGAGGTGCTTTTGGATAATCAACTGCATCAATCTTATCAGGATATCCGCAACACATGTGCGAAGTTCTGGTAACTCCTTCTGGACAGTTCTGAAAAGCGCGCTCCAGATTTTCAATGCCAAATTCAAGCGCGCGTTCCGGATAACGCGCAAAGAGCGGTTCATCGATTTGAATATATTTGCAACCGGCTTTTGCGAGACTAAGAACTTCTTGATTGAGTGCTTCCGCAATTGCTTTCCCAAAATCTTTTTGATTGCCGTAATATTCATCAACTACAGTATCAGCGACTGTTAATGGTCCGGGCATAGTAATTTTAACCGGCTTGTCGGTGGCCTCCTGAGCACGTTTCCAATCATCAACTAAAAACAAATCCCGCGGCTTGACTGGACCACGCACGGTTGGCAGGAAAGATGAGTAATTTCCGGTACGCAAAGCTTTTTCGGTAAGATTCTCAAAATCCATTCCTTCTAGGTGGCGGCAGTGATAGTGGATATAATTTTCACGGGCTATTTCACCATCAGTCGGAATATCAATTCCAGCATTTACCTGATCGGTGATTGCTTCATGAGTCCCACGCTTGATGATGGATTCAGCTTCCTGGCCCATCGCTGCTTTCGCTTCCGCCCATCCGCGTGTAGGGTCTGCTGTGTCGAGGTTGCCGAACCAGTCAGGTAGTTTTACATATTCCGGTTTCGGATAAGCACCGATGGTCGTTGTCAAAAGTCCCATGTGTAGTCCTGTTGAGTATATTGAGTATATTGAGTATGTTGAGTAAAGTGATTATTCTTACACCAAAGTTCTTAAGTTGTATAAATAATAATCAATGCAGCCAGTTTTGTTTGAGGCAAACCAATTATAGTATTTACAAAGTATTGTACAATTTATTTTTAATTTTATTTTTTAAGAGTGAAGTCCTCTTTGACAATCCTCTTTCATTTTTTTATAGTGTAATCTGTTAATATGTCTTAAATCCTGCAAAACGCAGGTTGCTGAAAGAAAAATCATGTCCAATCATTTTGAAACAGGTCTCCCGCAAAATTCGGCAAATTATACTCCGCTGTCGCCAATTACTTTTCTAACTAGAACCGCTTTTGTCCATCCTCAACGAACCTCTGTAATTCATGGAAACCGAAGCTGGACGTGGGCTGAAACATACCAGCGATGCTGCAAACTAGCTTCTGCTTTGTCAAAAAGAGGCATTGGGAAGGGAGATACTGTATCGGTTCTGGCACCGAATATTCCGGCTATTTTTGAAGCACATTTTGGGGTGCTGATGACAGGTGCGGTATTGAACTCGCTTAATATCAGACTCGAAGCAGAAACACTGGCTAATATTTTTGAGCATGCGGAAACAAAGGTTTTGCTGACAGACCGTGAATTTTCTCCTCTGATCAAGGAAACTTTAGCTAAAGTGAAACGTAAAATTCTGGTGATTGACATTGATGATCCGGAAACCGAGTCAGGAGAATTTTTAGGCGAGTTAGAATATGAAGATTTTTTAGCAGAAGGCAATTCGGATTTTGAAGCCGTTTTGCCTGAAGATGATTGGCAGGCTGTTTCACTAAATTACACTTCAGGAACAACCGGTATTCCAAAAGGCGTGGTATACCATACCCGCGGAGCATATCTGCTGTCGACCGGAAATGTTTTAGCATGGGAAATGCCGCACCGGCCAGTTTATCTCTGGACTCTTCCTATGTTTCATTGCAACGGTTGGTGTTTCCCATGGACAGTCACACTGCTTGCCGGAACTCATGTTTGCCTGCGTAAAGTATCTGCTAAAAATATATACGACTCAATTGCCGAACACAGCGTGACTCATCTGTGCGGTGCGCCGATTGTGATGAATATGATTGCTTCTGCACCGGAAGAAGAACAGCGTGAACTGCCTCACAGGGTTGAAATGATGACCGCCGCAGCGCCTCCACCGCCAACAGTGATTGCCAGTATGGAAGAGGCTGGATTTAATGTGACGCATGTTTACGGGTTGACTGAAGTTTACGGTCCTTCTGTTGTATGTGAGTGGCAGGAGGATTGGTCGCAAAAGGACAAATCAACACAGGCACAATTAAAAGGCCGGCAAGGGGTACGCTATCACGTTCTCGAGGGCTTGACAGTTGCCGATCCTGAAACCATGAAACCTGTTCCGGCAGACGGTGAAACAATGGGTGAAATCCTGATGCAGGGCAATATCGTGATGAAAGGCTACCTCAAAAATTCTGAAGAAACTGAGAAAGCATTTGCGGGCGGTTGGTTCCATTCCGGAGATCTAGGCGTACTGCATCCGGATGGTTACATTGAGTTGAAAGACCGCAGCAAAGACATCATTATTTCAGGTGGTGAAAATATCAGCAGTGTCGAAATTGAGAACGTGCTTTACCAACATGAAGATATCCTGGAAGCTGCTGTGGTGGCACGTACCGATGAAAAGTGGGGTGAAACTCCCTGCGCTTTTGTGGTGCTGAAATCAGCTGGTTCACTCAATGAAAAAGATGTAATTGAATTTTGCAGGACAAAGCTTTCCGGATTTAAAATTCCAAAAAATATTGTATTTAGTGAACTGCCTAAAACTTCCACTGGAAAAATTCGTAAATCTGTCTTGCGAGAGCAGACCAAACAATTGTAATCTTATGGAGTAAACATTTGAGATATTTTTCTTAAAATCATAAAGTGCTGTCAGTTTCATAATTTTTGACTTCATCCTTTCAATTTGGAAAATGAAGAAAATGAGCATGATCGACAAACAATTCATTGAAGCTTTACCCCTTGAAGGCCGGCGTGTATTGACACGTGTAGACTTTAATGTTCCGTTGAATGATGAGCTTATAATTACGGATAACGGACGAATCACCGGCGCTTTGCCAACAATTCGTCATATTGTTGAACAAGGTGGGAAAGCAGTCCTGATGTCACATTTGGGACGTCCTGGAGGTGAGAGGGTTGAAAAGATGAGTTTAAAACCTGTAGCGGAAGAACTTTCAGGGCTTCTCGGACAAAAGGTGATTTTAGCTCCGGATTGCATCGGCCATGAAGTCGAAATTCTGGTCAACAGCATGCAAAATGGCGAGGTGGTTTTACTGGAAAATTTGCGTTTTCACAAAGCTGAAACTAAGAATGAAACTGATTTTTGCAAAGAGTTGGGAAAACTCGGTGATGTGTATGTCAATGATGCATTCGGAACTGCCCATCGAGCGCATGCATCAACTTCCGGAGTTACGGAATTTATTGCGGAATCCGCGGTTGGGTATTTGATACGTAAGGAACTTCAGTTTTTAGGCAGTGCTATCTCTGAGCCTAAAAGACCTTTTGCCGCAATTCTGGGTGGCGCAAAAGTTTCGGATAAAATTAAGGTTATTGAAAAACTACTGGACAAAGTTCAAACTTTGATCATCGGTGGAGGCATGGCCTGCACTTTTATGAAAGCACAGGGACACAAAATCGGTGCTTCTCTACTGGAAGAAGACTCGCTGGATTATGCAAAAGAACTGCTAAACAAGGCCCAGAAAAAAGGTGTTGAACTGTTGCTGCCGATTGATGCCGTGATTGCTGACCGTTTTGATAAAAATGCAGAAACGCGTGTAGTAACTGCAGAAGAAGGTGCACCTGAAGGCTGGCTGATTCTGGACATTGGCCCGCAAAGTGCTGATATTTTTTGCGAAGCAGTACTTCGTTCCGGAACTGTGCTTTGGAATGGTCCAATGGGTGTCTTTGAGATGGAAGCCTTTGCAAAAGGTACATACGCTATCGCGCAAAGTCTTGCGGAAGCAACTGACATAGGTACTGTCACAATTATTGGAGGCGGTGATTCCGCGGCTTCGATTCAACAGTTCGGACTCAGTGACCGTATTACCCATGTTTCCACAGGAGGTGGTGCTTCGCTTGAATTTTTGGAAGGAAAAGAACTTCCGGGTGTGAGCGCAATTCAGCAATCCAAATTATTAAACAAGCTTAATTCATTCAGTAGCAAATTATAGAATTATATGAACGCAGTACTTGAATCAGAAAACGATTCTACCGTAAATTCGGAAGCACTTACAGATAAAAAGAGTGCAAATTTATCTTTCAGTTTATTCCTTTATCGGTTGATTGCCTACGCGGATGCCAGCCGTTCTATTGCCTCATTTATTTTTATCCTCTTTGTAATTGTCATCAGTGACACCATTTTCGGTAAATACCTCTTTGTACCTTATACAGAACTTGTAGAATCCTTCTCCGGAGTAAATCCTGGAGGATTCGATGAACTCGATGTTGGTTTTGCCCCAGAAGTCTGGCAGGCACTGTTGGGCATGATTCTTGGCACACTTATTCTGGTAATTTCGATTGCGTCACAAAGTATCCCTAAGCTGATCGATATTTACATGAAGAATATTCCGAGTCTGCTCTACATTTGGTTTTTAATCCTTTCCGGCGGACATGCGCTGATAATCAAAATTTATGGAGAAATTGGACTTATCCGTGAACCTAGCAGAATTTTCAATACTCATTTCTTGCTGACGATTTGTTCAATAATCGCCTTCCCTTATGTTTTCTACATCCTGCGCCAAACCAAACCTACTACTATTATTTACCGTATTTATAACAATAATATGGCTCAGATCACCGCCCTCACATCAAAGAGGAACCGTGCTCTGGCCCATATTCCAAAAATCGTTGAACATCAGCAGCACTCAATATTTGAAGCACTTAATCAACTGGATGATATTCTTGAGTTTTCCTCTTTCAAAGAATTAAAGGCAGACATTGTTCATGATATGAGCATGACTATACAAAATTATATCCGTCTCAAAAAAGGTATTGCTCCAGATTTTTTCAATGTATCACCAAAAGTACGCGCCGACATTTCTTTTAAAACAATGGTGGGGCAATTTGGGGAAATGGAACGCAACCAAAGTTTCTACGAACAAAAGTGTTTCCGCCTACTGGGTAATGTTTATATACGACTGCTTGAACAAGGTGAATTTGATTTGTCTTCGATGATAGCGGGTGAAATGGCAAAACTGGGTTTGACTGCGATAGAAGAGAATAATACTGAATTAGTTGACATCATTATTATCCGTTTCAATACTTTGCTGCGTTTTGCCATAAAACATGGTGTACGTAATAATGAGCCGCGGAATCTTTATAACTTGGGATTTTATTATGGAAATTTTATCAAATATTTGGTGGAGCACAAAAGGATCGACCACGTAAAACGCTGTTTCATGTATATGCGGATTTATGGAGTAGAAATTTTCAAACATGGCAGTAATAGTCCTGCAATGTATTTTATTGTTGATGTGATCGCTACTGAAATGAAAAAAATTCTGGAGCAGATTTATCATGACAACTGGGACATTGAAATTCAGAATGGAATGCTCAGTGAAATGCTACAGGTTGACAGTCCTCCGGATTTCAATAAAGAGGATATGGCTCGCGGTTTCCTGATCAACAACGGTGTACGTGTCCTGCAGTTTGGAATAGCCTTATTCTATCAACGTGAAGGAATGGATAATTTTGTAGATCGAATTGCAAAGGACATACTTGATGATCTGGAAGTATTAGGGGAAGCAACTTTTTCACAAGTTATAGAAATGACTTCAAACAGGTTACTTTTTTCTGGACCTACTTTTTGGGAGGATACTGATAGAGGTAATCTCAACATCTACTACACTTCTGATCAGGATCAAATTGATAGTTTTAAGCAGCGTCTTTACGGATTTGCACAGACACAGTTGAAGAAAACAACGACAGAAAAGTATAAACTGACACAAGCAGAAATGGAATTACTCTGGGAAATGTCACGGATGACGAAAATAAAGGAAGTGGACCAAGTCAGTACCAATGCTGCAAATTTTGAGTTAATCCTCAGTGAATTACAGAATATTGACCAGGTACGCCTGGAGGCATTAATTTCTTTACGTGAAAAACTGAGATTCAATTCAGAGAACCCAAAACTAATTATCACCACTAGCCGTCAGATTGCGGTGGGTACAAAACTGAAAATTTCAGGCAATTTTTCTGGAAAGAAGGAGCAACAGAAAATAGAGGCAACTGTGAAGTTGAACACGCCGAACTTTATTTTTGTGAAAATGTCAGCTTCTACAGACTGCAAAATGTTTGATAAATTTTCAGCCTTGACTGTCAGCTTCCGACCTTTGCGGCAAAAGATGGTTTATCAATTTGAGGCAGATCCTCAAGGGGCTGGAGCAAACGGTCTGCAGCGTGTCGCCCATGCAGATGCTGTCAAAATTATAGAGGAACTTTAATCAAACAGAGAAGCTTGCGCTGCAGGAGGATCTGGCTTTTTTTCTACTGTTTCAGCTTTATCCAGTTTTTTAAGACAATCGGGATTATCGAATGATGGGGCGCTGACTTTTCGAGAAACTCTCCATGCCTCCATTTTGTCCGCAGGAAAAGGGCGAAGGAGTTTTCGCGGAGAACTTCTTGTCCCGGAATGATCCAGCCAGATAGCTCCGCTTGAAGGTGTTAAAATGACCGGCATACGGTGATGGATTTCTTGCATCAATGAGTTTGCGGCTATTGTCAGAATAGCACAGGTTCGCCGAGTCTCTCCTTCAGGTGAAAGCCACTCTTCCCACAAACCCGCAAATGCCATGGGACTTTCGTTTTGTAAGCGGATAAAATAAGGCAGTTTTTGGCCACCCTCTTTCGTCCATTCATAAAATCCGGATGCCGGTATCAAGCAACGTCTCTTGCGGAAGGCATGTCGAAATGAAGGTTTTTCCTCAGCAGTTTCCGCCCGTGCGTTGATCATCGGATTAGGCTCTTTCGCCCAAAAAGGAATTAAGCCCCATTCCCGCATTTCAAGAGTGCGGAAGCCATTCTGCTGAATTATGACAGGAATTCTCTGAGAAGGACAAATATTGTAACGTGGTTCCAGAATCATTTCTGACTGTAATACATCGAACCCGCTCATCACTTTGTCTTCACTATCTGTTTGGGTAAATCGACCGCACATGCTTAATCTCCGTCGAGTCCGCTGCGATATTTTTCCAGAAAATCTTTTTTGAATGCTGAAAAACGATGTTGCTTGATGGCTGCACGGGCACCTTTTACAAGTGAAAGGTAAAAGAAAAGATTATGGTAAGTGTTGAGACGTACTCCTAGTATCTCGTTGGATTTATACAAGTGACGTAAATAAGCTCGGGAATAATTCTGACATGTAGAGCAGGCACAGTCTGGATCAAGCGGTTCCGGATCCTGCTGGAATCGACTTTGTTTGATGCTGATTTTTCCGCGTGAAGTAAACAGGGAACCATTGCGGGCATTACGAGTGGGCATGACGCAGTCAAACATATCAATACCTGCATCAATTCCTTCAAGCAAATCCTCAGGATCACCGACACCCATCAAATACCTTGGTTTTTCGGCAGGCATTTTTGGTGCGATGTGATGAGCTACGTGATACATTTCCTCTTTTGATTCACCTACACTCAATCCGCCGATCGCATAACCATCAAAGTCAATTTCAACAATCTGTTCCAAACTTTGCTCACGTAAATCGAGTTCACCTCCGCCCTGAAATATTCCAAACAAAGCCTGTTCACCAAAAACTCCCCTGGACTTTGTCCGTGCTTCTTTGCAGCGTTTTGCCCAGCGTGCAGTTAGTCCAATTGAACGTTCAACTTCAATACGTGTTGCAGGTAGTTCCAAACATTCGTCAAGGCACATCATGATTGTTGAACCAAGGTTTTGCTGAATTGCAATCGAAATTTCAGGTGTGAGTTTAATTTTTGTACCGTCAAGATGACTGCGTATTTCAACGCCTTCTTCATTGAGCTTGAGCAGCTTAGCCAGTGAAAAAACCTGGAATCCACCGCTGTCTGTCAATATCGGCCCGTGCCAATTCATAAACTTATGCAAACCACCCATTTTTTTTACCAGATTGTCACCGGGACGTAAATGCAGGTGATAGGTGTTTCCTAAAATAATTTCAGCACCTATTTCAGTTACCTCCTCTGGTGTCATGCCTTTGACTGTGCCGAGCGTGCCGACAGGCATAAAAATTGGCGTGTGTATTTTGCCGTGCGGAGTCTGCAGAGTTCCAGCTCGTGAATTTCCGCAATTTGCTTCTACTTCAAATTGAATCATGCACTATGTCAGTTGGCGGGATAAATATTTTGCATGATGGACGTCGTCTGCTCCTGCTGCTTTTTTAAGATTTCCTCTTCGCTTTCAGTAACCGGCGGTACATCAGGATCGATCATAAAAAGTGACTGCCCCCTGGAAACTATGATTCCGGAACCGGCTTCTACACAAATTTTACGGATAGTACCCGGGAATTCTGCTCTTAGCTGATTGAACATTTTCATAACTTCCAATAAACCTAAAACATCTCCTTCTTCAATGTGCTGACCTTCACTAACATATTCTTCTGCATCAGGGGTTTCACGCGAATAAAAGGTGCCACCGGTCCAGGCTAATATTTCATTACCGCTCGCCTGGAGCTGTGGGGCTAGCTCAGCTATCAATTCTTCTGCCAACTCCGGATCACTAAATTCTTGTGGAATTTCCACCTCCAACTTATCATTTCCGCTGAATTCAAAATATCCGGCTTTTTCTGCGATAATCTCAGGAAGCCGTAATAACTCCAAAGCAACTTGATGGCCTTTGTGAGCAGCGACAATTCTCTCCCAGAATTTAGAATTTTCGTCCAGCAAAAAAGGTGCAGGAGGTTTTTTAGTATTTAGCAATGCTGTTAATTCGGGCCAAGACATATCTGACTGACCATATTTGTGAGTCAAATCACTATAAAAGTCTGCCGCGCTTTCCAATAATTTCTGATCGTTGACCCAAATCTGTTCGCTTGGAGGAATTCCGGGATGCTGGTCCAATCTTAAAAAATGATAGAGATCTTTCAAAATCAATACAGGATTCTGTTTTGCAGAATGGTTATTGTTTTTTGATTTTTGAAACGCCAACCAGCCCATCAGCAAATGAGTCCTGCTGAGTAACTTTTTCAAAGGTCTTACTAGCAAGGTTAATTTTTGCTCACAAATAATGAGGCCTTCCCTACCATATTTTTTTTGAACGTTTTCAAGTTGAATTTTCCAGGCGACTTCGAGGTTTACCTGATCGCAGATACGTTTTATTTTTCCTGCTAGTGCCAGATATAATGAGACAAAACGCGTGTTGGGTTTAAGCATGGGATCGTTGCCAAGTAGCCAATGCAGTAATCCGTAATGAAAATCCACGTTTAAATGCAAATCATGACCGCGCACCTCCATACAACGTAAAATTTCTGCCAGTTTTTCAAAACTTTCCCTACGTGAAACTCCATGTGTGATGGAAAGTGCAACATTGGAATCATAGGCTCCGGCAAGGTTGTAGAGTTGCAAAAGTCCTGTGTCAGGATTGCTGATTCCAATTCCCTGGTCATCACGAATCTCGTGTTCACCAGGTGCAGACCAGGCACGGACTATTCCGCCGGCATGCGGTTTTAACGCGGGATTTGTGGAATTCAGCCGGGCTTCAATTCCAGAAACGTAACGCGGCAAACGTTCCGGACAGATGAGCATCTTGCCGTAACAGTTTATCAACAGCATGGCAGCCACAAGAGAATCTACCGTGAATGTGTCTTCAGGATCGTCAGGATTTGTAAACCTCAGGCGATACACCATTTCTGTGACACGATGTTCAACCTGAATCCTTGTATTAACTTCCATAAAATAATGAACATCCTGCTCGACTATACATTCAAAAGTTGAAACAGAATCGAGACGCAGTGCTTTGCCGAATTCCTCAGCCTGTTTACACATTGATTTTAATATTTTTGCATCAGTACGCAGGACTTCAGCCTGCACTTTTTTGCCTGCGGCTTCATATTCTCCGGCTGCGGCTGACAGCATTTCTTCAGTCAGAGAAACTTCCAACAATTTTTGCTCGTGCATTTGAAGAGAGCAATCACGTCCTCCCAGTTCGATACACCACTCACCGTTGCCGAGCAGTTGAATTTCATTGTGGCGGGTATTTTCAATATTCAATTCAATGAGAAAATTCTTGTTGTCGCCTACTCCGGTTGCTTTTGATTCAATCAAAACGGACATCACGGCTTCCTGTACTTCATCAACAGAAGTAATTACCCTTTGTCCTTTTCCGCCGCCGCCGCCGACATGTTTAAGCCGAATACGCTTACCCGGATTTTCCTGCCACAGTGTTTCAACCTGGAGGACAGTTTCCTGCTGTAATTCTGAAATAGTAAACAAATCAACCTGCTTCTCGTAAGAAGCCTGCAAAACCGCAATTGCCAGATCAATGGGTTTGCCGGTTTGCCAGTTTTGAGGGAGGCTTAATTTATGTTTTTTAACTAGTTTTTGGAAATATTCAGCGGGAGAGTCACCGGCTTTTTTTAATAAAGTAATTGCTGCAATGCGGTCTTCTCCCGGTGTAACAGAGACCTTGAGGGAGCGTGCGAGTTCCTTTGCTTCGTCTTTTGAGCCTGCCTGCTGAATTACCTTTGAGTTCGGGCCAACGAAACTGATATCCGCGTTTTCAATCCGTGAGGCAAATTCAGCATCCTCCGCCATAAAACCATATCCGGCAAATAAATGAGTGTAAGCATGTTCATGACAAATTTTGATTATCTGCTCGATACGCTGGATATGCTCCTCTTTGCTTGCACCCATATAATCCGGGACATGATGCACCTGTTCACTACGGTTATTGAGCGCGCGTAATTCCGGTGCTAACGTTTGCGGATATACTATGCTGTCTTTTTCAGAAAGCAGCATGCCGAAGCTTGCTCCAAGTTCTTCAAAGACTGTCATAGTTTCGAGACGGACCGGTCCTCTGCAGACTATGAGACACTTGACATGTTCAAAGCTGAATGACGATTGCCAGGAACTGTCAGGATCGAAGCTGATTGCACTCATGAATAATTGTAGTTTAGCTGATTGCTGTCATTAAAATGATGAACAAACAATACTGTTTAATAGACTCGCCGGTTGTCTGTTTAATTGTGTTTTGCTTTCTTAATATTTTAAAGCTGGAACAGGATATCCGAGATTATTTTTATCCGCTTTGCTCTCCAGATCTTTTTGCAATTGAAATCAGGCAAAAAACTTTTCCCATAATTTATGCAACCGGAATAAGCCTAATTCTCCTGCAGAAGCTTGAAATTCATCAAAACCCATTACTGAATCTGCTGAAATCCCCTGTCCATGCAGCAGGACCGGTACAGGATCATCAACGTGTACTCCTTCTTTACTCCAGGTCGCATGGTCTGCAGTGACGGCAATCCGCAATTTAGTTTTCCACATTTTTAAAAAACGTCCCAGTTCAACATCAATTTTTTCGAGAAATTCCTTCTTCTTTACTGCTTCCCTGTTGTGTGCAGCAATGTCGCAGCCTTTTATGTGTAGGACAACGACTCCGTATTTTGACAGCATTTTTCCTGCAAGCAGAAATTTCTCTTTTAAATCTGTATCCAGATTTGCGGTCATGGCCCGAGTTTTACAAACATCCAAGCCTGTTACACGTGAAATTCCGGAAAGAGTGTCGTCTCCGCTGATACAAACTCCAGTCAAACCAAATCCTGAGGGGCGTTTTAATTTTGGAAATGCATGTACCTGCCCCGGTTCTCTGGTTAAAATCGCATTTGCTGCAAAAAGTCCTTTTGAGACTCGCTCAAGATTCACTGGATGCAGTGTTAAAATCTTGCTGGCTTCCTGTTCAAAGAGCTTTAAAATTTTTGCAGTCCGGATACTTTTTTTATCAGTTTGTTTCAGTGCGACCGGTAGACGAGGTTTAATTCCGGAATGGAAATGATCCCCGGGATCGCTGCCGATGAGAGAATCTTCTAATCCAGCACCACGGACAACCACTGCAATTCTATGTTCAGTTCCGGCACCAACTTCCACAGAGGCGTCCTCAATCTTAATCCCACTGAGACTGGAAGCTAGTTCTTTTGTGCCCTCACGAATACGTCCAGCACGACGATCAACGATCTTCCCCGCATCATCGAGGGTCGCCCAATTTCCGCGAAACGCGATATCACCAGGCATAATTTTCATTCCGCTTCCGTGTGCCTCAATCACCCCACGTGCAATTGAATGTTTGAGCGGATCATAACCGAGGATTGCCAATGTGCCTAAAACAGTTGTCGCTACAATCCCACGCTTGACTGGATCGGCAACACCGCATTGACCTTCTCTAGTCAAGCTGTCCAGCACAGGAACATTTGCTGCCTGCAATGGAGTTTTATCGCACAACTCAACAATTGGACGATCTCCCATGCCGTCTATAATAATCAGCAGTCGAGCAATTCTTTGCACGAAAAAATCAGGATTTAGATGATTTAGTTGATTTAACCTGTTCCTGCAGAGTGTTAATAATTAATTGCATCAGAGTATTAGTTGTTTCATCAAAATCTTCATTGTCAACAACTTCAATCTCATTATCTTCACTCTCCAAATTAAAAAACTCATGAATAGCTCTAATATTTTCAAAGCTACGCAGATAGACTTCTTTTTTCCTTAATTCGTTGCCTTTTCCACGTTCTAAAAATCTATCTCTGTGATGTTTTTCGTTCATCAGCGAAAGTGTAATGGGAATATGGTAGGCCCGTTTGCAACCTTCTTTAATCGCATGTTCCATATTCGGTAGCAAATGTATACCTTCAATAATTATACTTGTCTTTTCTTTGATAGCACGATCAACAACAGCCTTCACTCCAACACTTACCTGCTGAGCCTGTAGACAAAATCCACTGATTAAACGGTCATTTTTACCAAGATTTTTGGGCATCCCAGTTCCGGCTTTGCTGGAGGAGTTATGGAGGGAAGGCAATAGATTTCTTTTAAAGACCAGCCGCATAATCTCCCTGATAGTGTCTGTACCTGTAATCTTGTTGATGCCAAGTCTGCCTGCTAAAAAAGTAGACATGACCGACTTTCCTGTACCTGAAGCACCGCCAAGGTAAATTATCACGGGGCGATCCAATTCATCAAGTCGGCTGGCTAATTTGTACAAGCCTGCAATATGTGGATTATGTTTATTCTTAATAGTCGCATAAACTTCATCAAACAATTTCTTTTTGCTGATACGCAGGATACTTTTTTTCATCAATTTTGCTTCCAAATCAAAAGCAATTTGGAATGCTTCTTCCGGTTTTAATCCTGAAGCAGTAATGGATTGTGTTAATAATCCTTTTGAAAATGGAGCGGTTGCGTTTCGTCTAAAAACACAGATTTGTTTGCCGGTGGGAAACAGATCCAGGGTCAACCCCTTCAGAAGTTCTTTACCGTAACGGTTAACTATCAGTTCGTCAACTGCCTGCATTAAAGAATCGGAACTGACTTCAGCTTGCTCTTGAAAAAAAGACCTCGCATCTTTTGATATTTGGTAAGCCTGATCAAAAGACAGACCTCTCTGTATCAACTTGTGGGCCAGCATGCCCCTCATGAAGGGGTGTTTTGACTTGTCTTGACGGATAATTTCTAATGGCATTCGATAACCTCTTTTTCCACAACGGCAGGAGTTTCAGCACTTTCTTCGACTACACTTGACGCTTCACAGCCTTTACTCCACATGGCAGGAGCATCAACAAAATGTTCTTTTTTCCAAATAGGAACAGCATGTTTAATGGTGTCAATGATGTAACGACTTGCTTCATAGGCATCGCCACGATGTGAAGTTGAAACAGCAATGGCAATTGAGCAATCTTTCACTGCAAGTTTTCCTAGACGGTGAATAACTTCAACTGTGTGAAGCTGCCATTTTTTCTGAGCTTCTTCAACAACCTGAGAAATCTGTTTCAGTGCCATGCTTTCATGAGCTTCATATTCCAGATATGATACCTGCTGTTGCTGACTGTGATTGCGGATATCTCCACAAAAAATTAAAACTGCTCCTGCCTGAGAATGTTGTGCACGAAGTCGTAGAGCTTCAATATCTATTACTTCACGGACTATTGAACAGAGCATATATCTCCAGGGCGTGTTCATGTCAGAATTTTCAGCCTTAAAATCCTCGACATTTATTTGAAATTTTATTTTTAGTACTTAGACTATACAGTAGTTTTTGTGGATTGAGGAAAAGATTTTTAGCTGCAGGCCTTTTTTGCTGTGACATTCAGTCACGTCATGCTTCGGGTTTAGTTAATATCCTTTGACCTTTCCAATGAATCAGCTTGCCGGATTCCAGATTAATATTAACCAGTGTACGGTCCCGGTGAAGCATTGACCAGGAGAGCATTTTTTGGGAGTATTCCAGGACAAGATGCCTGTAATCCGGATCTTCGGCACGATTTATAAATTCTTGAGGATCTTCCTGTAAATCAAACAAGAGCGGCGGGAGGGCAGTCATGTGGACATATTTATAGCGTTCATCACGAATAACTGTTAACGAACATTGATCAGGAGACAGGCCGAATTGTTGTTCAATCATCGGTTGATACGAACCGATTTCCCGAAAATCATATTCCCAATGTGCCTCCTTTCTCCAGTTATCCGGAACATTACCATTCAGCAAAGGCAGGAGTGAACAACCATCTAATTCTTCCGGAATTTCTAAATCCAGCCAATCCAGAATAGTGGGCATCACATCAATTGCTTCAGTGAATACTTCTACCTGATTATCAGCAGCATTGGAATTTAAGGATGTAGGGGTAGTAATTTCTGGATTCCGGATAATCAGTGGAATTGCATAAGATGCGTCAAAATATCCTGTTTTTCCAAATAAATGGTGATCTCCGAGTTGTTCTCCGTGATCACTTGTAAAAACAATCAGTGTGGTTTCATATTGTCCGGTATTTTTTAAATACGAAATCAATCTTCCTAAATGATGATCAATTTCCGTCATTAATCCGTAATAGGTGGCACGTGCCTGTAAAATATCCTTTTCACTTGTTTCTGCGGCAAGTCCCTCATACGTATCTGTAAAAAACTTTTTGCCGGGAATTTTTGAAAGAAGCATTTTGAGGAGTGGATGCTGTTCACCTTCCTGCTCCAAACTCTTCATCCTGAACGGTTTGGAGACATCCGCAGAATCATACATTGAATTATAAGGTTCTGGTGCAATCCAAGGAGGATGCGGACGCAAATAAGACAAATGCACAAACCATTTTTCATATTCTCGTACACTTAGCCACTTGAGAAGTTCATCGGTCAGAAAAGCGGTGCTACTGTCTTCAGCAGTATATACTGGAGGTGGGAAAGTAACTCCGCGTTTTTCTGCACCGGGATAGTTTGGGACAGGATCGTAAACTTTATGCTTGTTCAACGATGGATCATAGCCCCTTGATTTTAACTCTGCAATCCAAGGTCGTTGATTATCGGTTAAAGTAACTCCGCTACTCATTCCCGGCAAAAGTCCTTCATATGTGGTCAGTAACGGATCTTGCTGCTGGAATTCACGTGGGTCTTGGGAAGTGTCTGTGTAACCAAAAATGGTTGGATCATATCCTGATTTTCTTGCTTCTACAGCGATATTTGTTAAGCGCGCATTCAAAGGGGTTCCATTATTTACGGAACGGTGATTCATTGCGTACAGCCCTGTGTATAACGAAGCACGCGCCGGTCCACATGGAACAGTCTGAGTATAGTGTTTGCGGAACAGTACCCCATCTGCTGCAAGTTGATCCAGATGCGGAGTCTGTACCAAGTGGTGATTCATACATCCCAGAGTATCACCACGCCATTGATCTGCCGTAATTAATAAGACGTTTTTACGTTTTTTTCCCATCAACTGTCTGAAATTATAATGCAGTAGAGTTTATGCCTCTTCGTCCAACAAGAATTCTTTATACTCTTCAGAGGATAACAGTTCTGTGGACTCTTCCAGATTAGACAGTTCCAGGCGAATTACCCAACCATCGTCATAACACTCCTCATTGATTATTTCAGGACTGTCCTTCAACTCGGTGTTGACTGCAATGACGCGTCCACTCATCGGCATAAAAAGCGAGGTTACTGCTTTCACCGATTCAATTGAACCAAACTCATCTCCGGCATCAATTTCGTCTTCAGTGTCAGGCAATTCAACAAAAACGATATCACCCAGTGCTATTTGAGCATGATCAGTGATTCCGACCTCTGCTTTGTTGCCTTCAATTCTTACCCACTCGTGGTCTCTAGTATAAAGATTGTTTTTAGGTATTGTACTCATAATTCCTCTTTTAAATGATTAATGAAGGTTGTCCCAGAAATGCTCCGTGATCCGCCTGAATTATTTTCTGCTTTCCAATAAGATAATACTAATTTAGCCATAGATAGATATAAGTCCAGCAAAAAAAACATATTTATTATTTTAACAGTTATTTTAAAGAAAAAAATCAATGGAAGATACATATAAAGCAGGATATGATAAAAGCTATTAAAAGACGTTAAAATAATTTATATCAACAAGGAACACAAAAATGCTATTAGAATTTAGAATACTCGCGCTGTTATTTTTTACTGTTTTATTTTGGACTGCACCTGCAGTCGCGCAGAATTCTGATGATTTGGAGCAAATGCTGCGTAGTTCAAAAACACGTGCGATCTTGGTGCAAAATGTCCAGAAAGCAGTTGTCCATATCAAGGTCGAAAAAATTATGCGTAATCCCGAAGGACAATCTCTAACAAATCCAAGGGCCCCTTATAATGAGGAGTTCTTCCGTCGGTTTTTCCCTGAACTACGACCGCCTAAAAACCAACCGCCTAAAAACCGTCAAAAGCCAAATCGTGAATTCCGGCAGGAAGGCATGGGTTCCGGTTCTATTATCGACAGCAGAGGCTACATTTTGACGAACCATCATGTAGTACGTGAGGCAGACAGAATTTTAGTTGTACTTTATGACGGAACTGAAAAAGAAGCAAAACTTGTAGGTACTGATCCAGAGACTGATATTGCTGTGGTTAAAATAGAAGGAAATGGTCTGCCGGTTTTGCCGATGGGTAACTCAGACGAAATCCTGGTTGGAGAAGATGTTATTGCAGTAGGTAATCCATTTGGACTGATCCAAACTGTGACATCCGGAATTGTCAGTGCAAAGGGCCGTTCAAATGTAGGGATAAATGAATATGAAAATTTTATTCAAACTGATGCAGCGATTAATCCTGGCAACAGCGGAGGTCCTTTGGTCAGTCTGCGTGGAGAAATTGTTGGTGTGAACAGCGCGATTTTTACCAGAAGTGGCGGTTATCAGGGAATTGGCTTTGCTGTGCCTATTAACATGGCTCGTAAAATCATGTGGGATTTGATAGATAAAGGTACTGTTTCAAGAGGCTGGCTTGGGGTAGGAATACAAGATGTGAGTCAGGATCTGGCCAAAGCATTTCAACTGGAAAACACCAAAGGCAGTTTAATTACTGGTGTTATGCAGGGTACACCTGCTCAAAAAGCAGGTATGCTTAAAGGCGATGTGGTGATTCGCATCAATGACAAATTCATCCGGGACAGTAACCATCTCCGTAACGAAATTGCAAATGCAGGTGCGTTCGCTGAAATCGAAATGGAGCTTATCAGAGCAGGAAAAACAATTCTCATAAATCTTAAGCTGGATGAACGACCCAGGAAACTTTCTCAAGTTAAAGTTGCTCCTCAGCCAATACCAGAGATTGAACAGGTGGAGATGCTGGGAATGGTTGTTGAAGAACTTACCGACGAAACTGCAAAACAACTCGGGATAGAACCTGGAATCGGGATTGTGATTGTAGCAGTCAAAACGGGAAGCCCTGCTGAGAAAACAGGATTGCTTCCGGGAATGATTGTCCAGGAAGTGGAAAGACAGGGAATTGTTAGTCTCAGCATATTTAAAGAACTTGTCAGTGAAATGGATCCGGAAAAAGGGATCTTGCTGCTGATTACAACTGCAAACGGTTCGCGTTATATTTTTTTGCAGGCAGATTGAAAGAAATGAGCCATCCGCAGAAGAAGACCAAGTTGCACTATGATCATTTACTGTTGAAATTGCACGAAATAAATCATCAGGTTCCTGTTCCGGAGAGAATGGATTATTACGCTCTGTTGGAAGAGATGTCAACCTATTACAATTTAACTGCCGAAGAATTACAGACTCGTGGATTCCGGAAAGCATATCGGCAAGCTGTTGAAGGGCTTTGAATAAAAGCCGTTACTACCACTCATAGTTACTATGATCTCAGTCTCCGACCTGCCAACCGAAACAATTCCGCTGGCCGGGCTTCGCATTTTGGTTACTAGACAGGACACTCCAGGATCCTCCCTTTCAGAAATGCTTAAAATTCAGGGAGCATCTGTAGTCAGGATGCCCATGACCATGATCACGCCTCCAACATCATGGGCGTTATTTGACAAAACTGTACAGGAGGCATCAAAAATTGATTGGGTAGTTTTTACCAGCAGTAACGGCGTCAGACACAGTTTGTCACGTCTGAAAGTCTCAGGACTGTCTCCAAAATTAATATTTTCGACTCTCAAGATTGCATGTGTAGGACAGGCAACGGCATCGACTCTTGCAGAAAACGAGATAATTCCGGAGCTTGTTCCGGAGCATTTTCAAAGTGAAGGACTGCTTGCGGCTTTTAAACAATACGATTTAAACCACAAAAAGTGTTGGCTGATTCAGGCTGAATCTCCAAGGGAATTCCTGGCAAATGCCTTGGGAAAGCACGGTGCTCAAGTTGTCTCAACACCTGTTTACAGAAATGTTCCTGCTGAAAGTGACTATACTTTTCTGCTGAAAGAACTGGAACATAATAAATTAGATTGGATCCTTTTTGCAAGTCCGTCTGCAGTCCAAAACTTTCAGCAAGTAATACCAGCAGGATTTTGGCAAAGTTTAACAACTACACCTAAAATTGCCTGTCTTGGAGATGTCACTGCTACTGCTGTACTAAGTTATGGCTGGGAGGTTCATGCTAAACCTGAGATTCAGGATTTCGATCACCTAGTGCAAAAAATTTGCGAGATTAATTTATACAAGACCGAGAAAAGATGATCTTACTTTATTTTTTGGAATTTCAAATACGGAAATCAGTAGCTTATTAAAACAATAAACTCTTCTATGATTGAAAACGAAAACTCATATTATTCTCCTGATCAACTTCGTAAATTACAGGAGCAGGGAGTAATACTTCCGGATTTAAGTTCTGTCAGAATAGGTCGTGAGGTAGCAGCTGAAAAGATTTCTGCCGGCTCAACGTTGCAACCTTTTGTCCGGATCAACGGTAGCAAAACAGAAATTCATGCAGGAGCAAACATTGGCATGTCCGGTCCAGCGACTCTAGATAATAGCTGGATTGGAGAAAACGTTGTTGTGGGAAGTTTAGGTGCTGTAACTTTGAAAGATACTGTTGTAGGACCAGGATCCATTCTTGGCTCAGGAGTTGCCGAACAGGCAGTTCTTTTAGGAAAAGAAACAATGGTCAATGATTTCAGCACCGGGTACGGCTTCCGTATCCGCAAAGGGACACTCTATGAGGAAGATGCTTCCTCTGCCCAGCATACTGACACTAAAATGACAGTCCTCTTTCCATGGACAACTCTGGGTAGTAATATAAATTTCTGTGATGTGCTGTTGGCAGGAGGAACAGGTCCGGAGCCAGGTTATTTTAGCGAAGTTGGCAGCGGCACCATTCATTTTAATTTTAGTATCAGAGGTGACAAAGCAACTGCGTCTTTATTTGGTGATGCCAGTAGCGGAGTATTTCTGGATCAGCAACGTCTTTTTATCGGGGGTAATAACAGCCTTTTGGGACCGATTCAGGCTGATTTTGGCGGAATGACTGCTGCCGATGTAAGGATCAACGGATCCTTCTCAGCAGGACTTAATTTTGGACACTCTTTACCAAAAGGTAAAATTGATTACGATCCACGGATATTTTTAGGTGCTTTGGGAATAGTCAAGAAACAGGTTAACGTTCTTGCGGAGTTAACATCGCTTTTTCATTGGTATCAACAAATCCGGATTTCTTGCGTTGCCCAAACTCCGCAACAGAAATTTATTTATGAATCCGGCTTACGGATAGTTAAATCAAACCATCAGGAACGGCTCTCGCAGTTACAACGTTTTATGGATGCCATAGCTAATTCTCACAGCCTGACCATAAAGACAAATTCTGTCTCAAAAAATGAATTCGCTGAACAAATACATTTGCTCGGACGTTGGTCTAACATTCAAAAACAACTTGTTGAACCTGCTCATTTTGAACTGACAGTTCCAAATTTGTTGACAGACAACATTGGAGAACAACAGGCTCAAGGGAAAACGGCCTACACGAAACTAATTCAAAGTTTATCGCAGCCAGGAAAACAAGCAGGGAAACTGTGGCTTAAGTCAATAACCGAAAACGTCCGCAATGTATTTGTTGATGAAATGAAGAAGGGGAAATAGAAGGGTCTAAAGCGCACCTTTAAAAGATACGCTCAATAATTTATGCAGCCAATTTTGTTTTGGCTTCTTCTGCTACCTGTGCAAACAATGTAGGTTCTTCCATAGCTAAATAGGCCAGTGTTTTACGGTCCATTGCTATATCCGCAGCTTTTAATGCACAGATGAACTGGCTGTAGTTCATTCCATGTTCGCGGACAGCAGCATTTATACGCACTATCCAAAGACGCCGAAAGTCACGTTTTTTGACTTTTCTGTCTCGATAGCTATACTCTCTTGAACGGTCAACCGCGTCTTTGACTGTACGTAAAAGGCGACTCCGCCCTCCACGATAACCTTTGGCTGCCTTAAAAAGAGAATTCTTACGCTTACGGGCGTGTACCGCTCTTTTGACTCTCATAACAATTTAATCTCAGTTTATCCGTTTGGTAGCATCAAATCAACAGACTTACTGTCTGCCTTGGACACCATTGTTTTTCGACGTAATCCGCGTTTCACATCCTGACTGCGTTTGCGCATTCCGTGACGAAGATAAGCACGTTTCCGTTTATAACCGCCGCCACCCGTTTTCTTAAAACGCTTTGCAGCTCCGCGATGGGTTTTCATTTTCATGGTATTTCCTATTTTCTTTTTTTAGGTGGAGCGATGATCATATGCATCGAACGGCCTTCACTGCGAATCGGTTGTTCTATAGAACCGTCTTCGCCAATTTCTGTTTGGAATTTTTCCAATAATTCCACTCCTAAATCTTTATGAGCAATCTGACGCCCCATAAATCTGACACCGACTTTTACTTTATCTCCGTCTTCAAGAAAGCGTAAGGCATTACGAAGCTTAAATTGAAAATCGTGTTCCTCAATCTTCGGCTTCATCTTCACTTCTTTTAGATGAACTACTTTTTGATTCTGCTTCGCTACATGGCTACGCTTGCTTTGCTGATATTTGAATTTTCCATAATCCATCAAGCGGCACACAGGTGGTTTGGCTTTTGGAGATACTTCCACTAAATCTAATTTGGCAGTTTTCGCCATCTCCAGCGCATCATCGGTCGAGATAATACCAACTTGTTCTCCTTCTCCATCGATAAGCCGTACCTGACTCACTCGGATTTTATCATTGATCCGTGCTGAATCATCACTTTTTGCCGTTGGCCTTGATCTGCGAATTCCTATGAGCTTTCTCTCTTGTTTAATAATTTGTTGGTAGGCGCGGGCGGGATTGAACCGCCGACCCCTACCGTGTCGAGGTAGTGCTCTCCCACTGAGCTACGCGCCTGGATATAAGTCTAATAAATCACAAACTCACGATTGAGCGTCGGCACCGACCGACTCTTCCACCGGGAAACCCGGCAGTACCATAGGCGCAAGGGGGCTTAACTTCTGTGTTCGGGATGGGAACAGGTGTGACTCCCCTGCCAGAAGC
>Ga0233426_10000165_pt1 | contig 76939 bp, 65 predicted proteins | sample SI_118_April2016_6_FD_179875 | JGI IMG/M metagenome (GOLD analysis project Ga0233426, IMG submission 179875) | Seawater microbial communities from Saanich Inlet, British Columbia, Canada - SI_118_April2016_10_MG | ecosystem: Environmental > Aquatic > Marine > Inlet | place: Canada: British... | reverse complement strand
ACAAGCAAAAAGTTACGATACTGTTACAAAAAGGAAGTCTTTTGGTGATGAAAGGGGAAACACAAAAACATTGGAAACATAGTTTGCCCAAAACAACCAAAGTATCCACACCAAGGATCAATTTAACATTTAGAAATATTACTAGTCTGGAGAAGAGATAAGTTAAGGAAGCCAAACTTTCATGTATTTCCTTCTTTATGTCCGCTTGTCGCCTTGTTCAAAATTGTTGGAACTATTTTACCCAACAGAATGTAAGTGTAAAAAATAGATGTTTGATTTCCTACGTCATTCAAGTTACCACAGGTATTATTCCAGATACAACGAGTAGCAATGTCTATTAAGGAACACGTTGTAGCTATGTATCTTAGGTTTTTCCATGAAGAAATGTAAGGTACTTTTTTTATTTTAAGGCATAAAAAAAGGTGTTGTAAAAATGACAACACCTTTTCTAAATGAGGTACTTATTTTGTTATTTCATTGCACCAATCATATCCTCTGGTTTCACCCATTCGTCATATTCAGCTTCTGTTACGTAACCTAAACGCACCGCTTCTACTTTTAATGTTGTCCCATTTTCGTGAGCTGTATTGGCAATTTCCGCAGCTTTATAATATCCAATTTTGGTATTTAATGCAGTAACCAACATCAAGGAGTTGTTTAATAATTTTTCAATAACAGGATAATTTGGCTCAATGCCAACAGCACAATTCACATCAAAGGAAACACAAGCATCTCCAATTAAACGCGCAGATTCTATTAAGTTTTTTGCCATTACCGGTTTGAAAACATTCAATTCATAATGTCCTTGCAGTCCACCAACTCCGATAGCCACATCGTTACCCATTACTTGAGCAGCGACCATCGTTATTGCCTCACATTGTGTAGGATTTACTTTTCCTGGCATGATAGAGGATCCAGGTTCATTTGCTGGAATAATCAATTCTCCAATACCAGAGCGTGGCCCTGATGCCATCAGACGAATGTCATTCGCAATTTTGTTTAAAGAAACAGCAATTTGTTTCAATGCGCCATGTGTTTCAACAATAGCATCGTGTGCTGCCAATGCTTCAAACTTGTTTTCTGCTGTAACGAAAGGCAATCCTGTAAATGCTGCAATTTTTTCAGCAACCAACACATCATAACCAGCAGGTGTATTCAAACCAGTACCTACAGCAGTTCCCCCCAATGCTAATTCAGCCAAATGTGCCAAGGTGTTTTCTAAGGCTTTCAACCCATGATCTAGTTGAGAAACATATCCAGAGAATTCTTGTCCAATAGTTAATGGTGTAGCATCCATTAAATGTGTTCTTCCAATTTTTACAACATCTTTAAATGCTTCAGATTTGGCCTGTAATGTATTTCTCAATTGTTCCACTCCAGGAATTGTTGTTTCTACAACAACTTTGTAAGCAGCAATGTGCATTCCTGTTGGAAATGTATCGTTGGAAGATTGCGATTTGTTGACATCGTCATTGGGTTGGATTACTTTGTCACCTTCACCAATAACGGCACCTGCAAGTTCTTGTGCTCTATTGGCAATTACCTCGTTAGAGTTCATGTTTGATTGCGTACCAGAACCTGTCTGCCAAACCACTAAGGGAAATTGGTCATCATGTTTTCCGGCTAAAATTTCATCACATGCCGCAGAAATTAAATCCCTCTTGTCTTCTGCCAAAACGCCCAATTCGCAGTTTGCATGAGCTGCAGCTTTTTTCAAGTATGCAAAACCATATACGACTTCTAAAGGCATGCTACCCGCAGGACCAATTTTAAAGTTATTTCTTGAACGTTCTGTTTGCGCTCCCCAATATTTATCAGCAGGAACTTTTACTTCCCCCATGGTGTCTTTTTCAATTCTATATTTCATAATGTTGTTGTTTTAGATCAAGTCAAAATTTCAAAATTAGAGGCTTCTTGAAGTCTCAAAAGTGACTTTTTTGAACCGTCACAAATATAAGGAATCGGAATGTTTTGACCTTGTGAAAATAATAGTTTTTAAAGATGTTTTACTCTTTTATTAGGACAGGAAAATAAGCTGAAAAATATTGGGGATACTTTGAAAAAAAAACTATTTTTGCATTGTATTTATAATCACATTCAAATTATTATGGACGTATCTCAATATTTAGGTTTTTTGTTATTTCTTTTTATTTTCACAACAGGATTTTGGTTGTTGATATTTTTGTTGACTTTTGTTGTTCCTTACTGGATTGGTGGAACATTACTTGAGAATTTAACATTGAAGAAGGAAGCAAAAGCTAAAAAGTAGTTACTTCTGAAACTTATATTAAGGGATTGCATTTTTGCAATCCCTTTTTTTGTGCCCTGTCATAAAAATAATCAAATAGATTTGAGTAGATTCGTAATTGATATATGAAAGCAGCAAATTTAAAAGAGTTAAAAAACGAATTGACTCATGTTAGTCATGAGGAACTATTGAAACTATGTCTTCATTTGGCTAAGTTTAAAAAAGAAAATAAGGAACTTCTTACGTATTTGCTGTTAGAATCTGAAAATGAAGAGGGCTATATAGCAACCGTAAAAGAAGAGGTAGATGTTTTGTTTGAAGCAATGAACACCCACAGTTATTTCTACATGAAAAAAACCATACGTAAAATTTTAAGGACTATCAAAACCAATATCCGTTATTCAAAAAAGAAATCGACAGATATTGAGTTGGTGCTATATTTTTGTGAAAAATTAAAAGCTGTGCGCCCTTCTATTGAATATAATGTAGTGCTTAAAAATATGTTTACAAGGGAATTACACGCTGTGGAAAAAAAAATAAAATTCGTTCACGAAGATTTACAGTTTGAATATTTTCAGGAATTGGAAAAATTAAGGCTTTAATTTAGTTGACTCAAAAACTGATAGGCTTCCAACAAAGTAGGAAAACAATGGGCGCTTCCTGCAGCTAACATTTTTTCTTCTGAATTCATTGTTAAGATTCCAATAGGCACCATTCCCGCTTTTAAAGCAGATTTAGTACCGGTGATACTGTCTTCAAATACCCAAGTTGTTTTGTAGTTTTCTTTGTGAATCTCTAAAGTCGTGGCCAAAGTAATATAGGCTTCAGGGGCAGGTTTAGGCATTTTATAGTCTTCTAATCCAAAACATGTGGTAAATCCTAAATTTAATTGAGCGACACTATTTTTAACAAACATACGTGTGGCATTACTAGCGATTCCGTGTGCTATTTTTTTTCTTGCCAAGAGTTCCTGAATTTCTCTAACTCCAGGAAGCAGTTTAGGTGGGGTAGTGCTTTGGTGTAAACAAGCTCCTTTTTTTAAAAATAGTTCAGCAGATTTTTCGGGGAATCCTGCTTCATCACAAAAATGTTGCGCAATGATGTGTGGGGATTTTCCGGAAAGTTTTTCATGAGGAAAATGAGTGATTTCTTTTGCGAAAAGTTTTTTGTGAGCAGTATTCCAAGCGCTAAAGTGACTTTCGAAACTATCTACAATAACGCCATCAAAATCAAATAAAACCCCTGTTGGAATTGGAAGTTTATGCTTCATTAAATACGTGTTTTAGGTAGTTATTTAAAAACTTATTTGTTGGGTCTAATTCCTGTCTAAGTTTCTTAAAGTCGTCCCATTTAGGATAGAGCTTGGTAAACGCTTTGTCTTTGGCGATAAATCGTTTTCCCCAATGCGGTCTTCCACCATATTTGATGAAAATATTTTCAACCGTTTTAAAGGCTTCATAGGTATCGGCTGTTTGTGCATTTCTGGTGACACAACCAACAGTGACCATGTCATAACCATACGCGTTACTCAACCAAGCGTTGTCTTGTTTTACAAATCTTACATCCATGGGAATATGAATAAAAGTTTTGTTATTCCAATTATTGATTGCTTCTTTTAATTCTTTAAACACCTGAGGAAATAGATTTATGTCAACTGTCCACTCGGCTAATTCTAGGGTCGACCCTCTAGATTTGGTAACTGTCGATTGATAAAGACTCCCCTTGTGTTCTTTAAGGCTATTAAAAAAGATATTCGCAATTATCTTATTCGCTATTGCTGTGAACCAAGGAAAGATATGCGTGTATTTGTAAAGTAGTTTTGAAACAGTTCTACGATACTTCAAATAGTTGGGGCCATGATTTTCGTCTATACGTATATTTTCATCAATTTTATTTCCCGTAATAACGTATCCTTTTCCTGTATGAGGCATCCATAAGATTCTTAAAAAATCATGTTTTTCGACTTTTTGTTTTAAGTTCTTTATCCATACACTATCTTTTTGGGGTTCTTCTTTTATGTGCAATGTATAGATTTCTTCACATTGTAATGTGATCTCGGAAAAGACGCCTAACAAGCCCATAGAAACCCGAAAAGCATTCATAAGCTCATCATGAGTATTGATTATTTTGATAGATCCATCAGCAAGTACTACGCGAAAACTTTTTACATAAGAAGATAGTAAAGAACCACTTGTTCCATGTGTACCTGTTGCCAAAGCGCCTCCTAAGGTAACGGTATTAATGTCTGGAAGACATGGAATACACCATCCTTTGGCTTCTATAGCCTCAATGAGATTAACCAAAGCGATACCGGATTGCACAGTAATCATTCGGGCTTGGTCGTCATAGGAAATTATTTTGTTGTAATCTCTAATATCAATCAAAGTATCGACTCCGGCGGCGATATCAGCTGACGATTGTTTGCTTCCGAAAGGCTTTATTTTATCCGCCTTTCTTATACTATTTTGTAGTTCTTCTTCGGTAACTATTTTATGAAGATTTTTATAGCTGTGTTGGATATTTTCGTTCCAACTAACCCAAATATTTTTATTTGTTGTATTCATATTTTTATGGAGAGATTGTAATACTTTGTAAAGATAATGAAACGTTTAATTAAAAGAGTATTATATTAAACGATTTATGCTTTTTTTATCAGATCATATGTTTTTCTCTTTAAGAAAAAATAAATGTTAGTGGAACAGTTGGAAACACAGTATCCGTGACGTATGTTTGTTCATTCATTATTTGGAATTCATTTACCAAGGGTTTAAACAAAACATTATGGAATGTCTTTTCTAACTTTGAATTTGAATCATACATAGCATTGTATTTGATGCTTTTATCATATCGAAATACATGCGATTGGTTTGAATGAGAAATGAATATATTTTGATGCTAACTAGGCTTAGTTAATGTCCATTTGTGTTTTAAATATAGAAAAAGTGTTTCAAATGTAAAATCTCTTTGCACTTCTGATAGGAATCTTAGCTGCTCTTTTTGATAAGAGGTATCCACAATTTGTTAAAAAAATGACAGAAAAAAAATAGCTTCACAAATTATCTTAGGCTATTTTTTGCGTTCTTAAGCTATGAACTAATTAGCGTGACAATCAATTCTGTTGGCCTTCCAACAACTGCTTTTTTATCTTTTACCACGATAGGGCGTTCTATTAGTTTCGGATTTTCCACCATTGCCATAATCACTTCATCATCGGTAAGCTTTTTCATTTTATAGTTCTCTTTCCATATTTTTTCTGTTTTCCGAACCAATTGGATTGGTTGGATATTTAAGAAATTTAATATTTCTAAGAGCTCTTCTTTGTTTAGAAGGGTGTCTAAATATTTTATTATTTCAAAGTCTACTTTTGCATCTTCCAAAGCAGCAACCCCTTGTCTGCTTTTTGCACATCTTGGATTATGGTATATTTTAATCATTTTTTTGTTTTTTTAATTCATTTTTATGCTACTAGGTACGGCAACAAAATTTTTGTCAGTCTGCTAGAATTTTACCAAGTATTTATTCATAATTATAGTCTATTCCTAAAGCTTTTAAGTCACGATGCAATTGGTTTGGGGTTTGAAAATGTATCGCAGACAGTCCAAGTTGTCGAGCGGCTTCGACATTTGGCTTGCTATCATCAATAAAAATAGCCGCTTTTGGATTAATAGAGTACTTTTCAAATAAATGTAAATAAATAGCATGAAATGGTTTTCTCATTTTTACTTCCCCGGAAATGACCATTCCCTGAAAACTACTCAAAAAAGGGAATAATTTTGTAGCGGTAGGCCAAGTTTCTGTGCTAAAATTCGTCAAAGCATAATAGTGATACTTTTTAGATTTTTTGATAGCTTCAAATATTTTTAGCGTTCCTTCAATTGGACCTTTACACATAACTTCCCATTGGTCATAATATGCAAGAATCTCTTTTCTATATTCAGGAAATTCTGCGATTTTTAAATTATTTGCAGCAGCAATAGTTCTACCAGCATCTTGTTCCATATTCCAATCTGAGGTACACACATTTTCTAAAAACCATTCCATTTTTTCGATGTTGTTCTTGAAAATAGAACGAAATAAATATTCTGGCTTGTGATCTATAAGAACGCCACCTAAATCAAAAATAATGGTATCTATAACTGTTGTCATCGTATTTTTACAATTCATTATTTTCTTCGGCGCCTGCGTTTAACATCAGATATGCTTTTAAAAACTCATCAATTTCACCATTCATAACGGCATCTACATTTCCTGTCTCATAAGAGGTTCTTACGTCCTTTACCATTTTATAAGGATGCATCACATAATTTCGAATTTGACTTCCCCATTCAATTTTCATTTTTCCCGCTTCTATATCACTTCTTGCTTCTTCCTGTTTTCGTAATTCTATTTCGTACAATTGTGACTTCAGCATTTGCATTGCTCTGTCTCTGTTTTCGTGCTGAGAACGCGTTTCAGAACAAGAAATCTGAATTCCTGTGGGCTTGTGAGTTAATTGTACTTTTGTTTCCACTTTATTTACGTTTTGACCACCCGCTCCACTAGATCTAGCAGTTGTGATGCTAATATCTGCAGGGTTGATAACAATTTCAATGGTATCATCTACTAAGGGATATACATATACAGAAGCAAAACTTGTATGTCTTTTAGCATTGCTGTCAAAAGGGGAGATCCTAACGAGCCTGTGTACCCCATTTTCTCCTTTTAAATATCCAAAAGCAAAATCTCCTTCAATTTCTATGGTTACTGTTTTGATACCAGCTGCTTCGCCTTCTTGGTAATTTAATTCTTTTAATTTGAAACCTTGTTTCTGCGCCCACATCATGTACATACGCATTAACATTTGTGCCCAATCACAACTTTCTGTACCTCCAGCACCTGCAGTGATTTGAAGTACTGCGCTCAGCTGGTCACCTTTGTCAGAGAGCATGTTTCTAAACTCAACATCTTCCAAAAGTCCCTTCAGTTTTTCACTTAATTCCTCAACGTCTGTTTCCGAAGCTTCTCCCTCCTTATAAAATTCAAGAAGCACAGAAAGATCCTCTTCTAATGTTTTTAACTGTTTGTAATCGGCCACCCATTTTTTTAAAGTTCTTAAGTTTTTTAAGACAATCTCTGCATTTTTTGGGTTGTTCCAAAATTCGGGATTGGCACTTTTTTCTTCTTCGTTTTTGATTAGAATTAATTTCTTATCAATGTCTAAATAGCCTTTTAATTTTTGTATTCTTGAAGTATATTTTTGGAACTGCTCTGTTGTAATCATAGAAACAAAAATAACAATTATCTTGAGCGGATAATATTTATACGCTCGTTTTTTATTTTAATAATTATTAATTTAGCAAAGAAGCTATTGTCAAAGAGTAATAGGAAAGATCTGCTTAGGTTTTAAGTAGTTGAACATTATAAAAAGGTAAGATATGAAATTAGAATTGGCAACATTTGGAAATGGTTGTTTTTGGTGTACTGAAGCTGTTTTTAAAAGGTTAAAAGGTGTTGATACTGTCTTGCCAGGATTTAGTGGTGGGACTATAAAAAATCCAGCCTATCGAGAAGTTATTTCGGGAAGGACAGGGCACGCTGAAGTGTTGCAAGTAACTTTTGACCCATCGGTAATTTCGTATGATAAATTGTTGTCCGTGTTTTTCGCTACACACGATCCTACGACCTTGAATAGACAAGGTAACGATGTAGGAACGCAATACAGATCCATTATATTTTACCATACTGATGACCAAAAAGCATTGATAGAAAAGAAGTTGTCAGCTTTGGAAAATACAAAAGTATTTTCAAGTCCGATTGTTACAGAATTGAAACAATTCGAAGCCTTTTATGTAGCGGAGAGCTACCATCACGATTATTTTGAGGGCCACCAAAATGAACCCTATTGCAATCTTGTAATCAATCCGAAACTACAAAAGTTCCTTAAAATATTTAAAGAGGATGTAAAATAAGAAAATCCCTCAATCTTGCAATTGAGGGATTTTCTTATTTTACGGTAAATGTACTAATATCGTAAAAGGGTATTCCTGAGTCGGATATTCCTTGAATATCAATGACATAATCTCCTCGGCTATCACAGCTGAAAAAGGAAATTTCTGCAGTTTTGTTAGGCAGAATCCTGATGTCCGGTTCCCAATGCAATGTAGTTCTCATATCTGCTTTTGACATTTCTTCAAAACCGTTTATATGATCAGGTGCGAAAAACTTTCTAGTGGTATAAAACCCCTCGGCCTGAAAGTCTATAATTCCTGGTTTTCTTTTGATGTTTTTTGACTTGATATTCGCTCCAGTTCTAGAATATAATGCAATAATTCCGTTTGAACTATTTGAATAAATAGCGGCATCTGCACCTGTTAAGACATCTATAAAATCGATGTCGGATCCAATAATATTGTCCACAAAAGAGGAGTCTATGGCCATTCCATCTAAATAATATTCCGGTGTTCCGCCTCCTCGAATAGATACACTCGTTCCTGATACACTGATTCCTGGCAATCTTCTTAACAGCTCATAAATGGTATAATTATCGGCTCCCATTACATCATCAATAACAACTCTTTTTTCGGAGCTGCCATGAAGTGTCCTACTATCAAATTCTTCGTTTCTTAACTCAATTTCGTCTTTCTTTTTTCCAATGATTACCACTTCATCGAGTAATTGCATTTGTTGTTCGTATTCGATATTTATTTGTTCAATGTATTTGGATATTTTTAAAAAAGCTTCTAACTGTGCTTTATCAGGGGTGTTTTCTAAAGACGATTCGTGCAATACTTTAGGTTTGTTGGGAGCGGTATTGTTTAAAAGAATGACAATATTTCGATTTTTTCTTTTCTTCGATGAAAAGCTATACAAACGTGATTCAATCAAGGTAGCGATAGAATCAAAAAAGACATAGGGTCCGAATTTAAAATTCCCCAATGAATCAGACTGCTGATTCTCTTGATGAATATCATTCCCTAAAAATGTGAGGCGGGTCGGAGTACTTAGAACGCTGTAAGGCTTTTTTAGGAGTTTGGTGGTACCTTCGATAAAAAGACCTTTTTCGATTGGATATGGTTTTTCTTTCAAAGGTTCATGTAATAAAGATTGCCAAGTAAACCTGCGCCAACCATTGGTCATCATCGTTAAATCCAATAAATACCTTTTTTTGGGGTCGTTGGGGTTTTCAAAAAAATAACCAGGATTGTCTACGCGACCTCTCAAGTCAGAATTTAATAAAAGATAGGTTTTGATATTCTCAACATAATTATTTTGTGGAAGAGCCTTCATGTCTCTAATAGAGATGGATAATGAACCTGCGATTGTTTTTCCATTTGGATTTTTCGCATCAATACTTAAGGTCATTTTTTGTCTGGTACCGATATCTTTTTTGTCGGGTGTCGCAGTAATTGTGACCCTGTTATTAGGGTTTTCTACGTAGACCAATCTTTCTGCAACAGGATTTCCTTGTGGATTGAATAGCGTAAAGTGAATGATTCCATCATCCATACTTTTTGTGGGAAAATTCAGTTTGTAGTTTGCTTGAATGCTAGTTTCGGTTTTGCTGTAAATATATTTCCCTCTTTGATGCGCAACTATAGTAGTCCCTTTTAGGCCATCTCGTGTATTAGAATTGAGATTAATTGAAATATTTGCACCACTATTAACAATACTTATTTGATATCCTTTCTCAAGAGATTTGGGCAATGCGTATCTTTCTTCAGATCCATTAATGTCGACAATTGCAGTATAGGTTTTCCCTACTTCAGGAGTGATTAGAAACAATCCCATGCCAAATTTCGCTGAACTAAAAGTAAATAATTCATTTTTATCATTGTCAACGATTTTTCCTTTTAATATTTTATTTTTAAAAATAGGATCCATAACTTTTATAGCAACTTTGTTTGCCATACCATCAATTAAATAACCGCCTTCAGGAAAAAACTTTAGGTCTGGTCTAGGAATTGTATAATCGTCCTTAGTTTGTTCTTCGGAAATATTCAAGGATGCTTGTTCTGTAAGAGAAGTACTGTCTTTGTCTACAGTTGCTAAAACCGTAATTTCTTTTTGAAAAAAATCATCCGTGTTTATATTTCGCATTTCGTTGGTATAGGCACGAAGCAAATATTTCCCAGGTTTCCATTTTTTTGATATTTTAAAATCTCCTGCCCCAGTAACTCTTGAAATATAAATATTTTTAGAGTCCATAATACTGTCATTGCTATCAATTAAATCAACATGCATCACCATACTTTTGTTACTTTTTAAATGGTTAATCCCATTTACCATATAGCCGGTAAACCAAATCGATTCATTTAATGTATAAAAAGGTTTGTCTGTATGTAAATATATTTTTTCAGGGAAGTTTTTGCTATCGTATTCTTCCAATTTACTTATGATATGTTCTTGAAACATATCTTTGTTGTAGGTGGTAAAAGAAAGAACTGCGATGAGCAAAAGAATGACGGGGACTGATTTTTTCATAAAAATTTAATGTTATTTCTGTTGTGTAATAGAAATACTCTGTTGGTTTAATTAGTAAACATCTAACTTATCAAAAATGTTGCCAATAATTGAATATATCTTAAAATAGATGAATTTGGGATATGTTCAGCAAAAAAAATCAATGGATGTCTAATATATCGCTATTGATAGTCAACAGTTTGATCGATTTTTATGTAGTGTAGTGCGCGTATGGAAGTGATGTTTTAAGATGTTGTTACAAAAAAAAAAGACCTTTACATTTCGTAAAGGTCTTTTTAGATATAAGCTCTATTTTTTATAAATGAATCACTTCATCATAAGCATCGGCAACGGCTTCCATTACCGCTTCACTCATTGTTGGGTGTGGATGTATCGTTTTCAATACCTCATGTCCTGTTGTTTCTAGTTTACGCCCAAGTACTGCTTCCGCAATCATATCTGTAACACCAGCACCAATCATATGGCATCCTAACCATTCACCATATTTAGCATCGAAGATAACTTTAACAAAACCTTCGGTATTTCCACCTGCAGTCGCTTTCCCAGATGCAGAAAAAGGGAACTTTCCAATTTTCAAATCATATCCAGCTTCTTTTGCTTGTACTTCTGTTAATCCTACAGATGCAATTTCAGGAGAAGCATAGGTACAACCAGGAACGTTTCCGTAGTCAATAGCTTCTACATGCAAACCAGCAATCTTTTCCACACAAGTAATTCCCTCAGCTGAAGCGACATGTGCTAAAGCTTGACCAGGAACAACATCTCCAATAGCATAATAACCAGGAATGTTAGTTTGGTAGAAATCGTTGACCAAAATTTTATCTCGATCGACAACAATTCCTACATCTTCTAAACCAAGATTTTCTATGTTCGATTTAATACCTACTGCGGACAATACAATATCTGCTTCAATTTTTTCTTCTCCTTTTTTAGTCTTAACAGTTGCTATAACTCCTGGTCCAGATGTATCAACAGACTCAACAGCAGAGTTTGTCATTACTTTTATTCCAGATTTTTTTAAGGATTTCTCAAACTGTTTTGAGACATCGATATCTTCAACAGGAACGATATTAGGCATAAACTCAACAATGGTTACATCCGTACCCATAGTATTGTAGAAATGTGCAAATTCAACACCAATAGCTCCAGAACCAACAACAATCATTTTCTTAGGTTGTTTGGGTAATGTCATTGCTTTACGGTATCCAATTACTTTTTTGCCATCTTGCGGTAAATTAGGCAATTCTCTAGATCTTGCACCTGTTGCAATAATAATATGCTCTGCACTGTATTCCGTAACAGTACCATCTTCTGCGGTTACATCAATTTTTTTACCTGTTTTAATTTTACCAAAACCATTGATAATATCAATTTTGTTCTTCTTCATTAAGAAGGAGATTCCCTTACTCATCCCATCAGCAACACCTCGACTACGTTTGATTACCGCTTCAAAATCTTTATCAATCGCTTCAGCTTTCAATCCATATTGGTCAACATGTTTTAAATAATCATATACTTGTGCACTTTTTAATAAAGCTTTGGTAGGGATACATCCCCAGTTTAAGCAGATTCCACCTAAGCTTTCTTTTTCTACTATAGCAGTTTTAAATCCTAACTGAGAGGCTCTAATTGCAGTTACATAACCACCAGGACCACTTCCAATAACTATTACGTCGTATTTCATTATAGATGAGTTTTATTTTCTAAGTATTTATTTTTTGTTATCAATGATAAAAATAATAGGAGCCTATTAAAGGCATGCAAATTTAATAAATCTATATTTATTTTCGCAATTAGAGAAACTAATTATGAAACTTTTAAATGCCATGCTTTTTTTTCGTTTTTATTAAAAATAAGCCTACATTCTTTCAGGTACATCAATTCCAAGGAGTTCAAATCCTGTTTTAATAATTTGACCAACTTTTTGAGACAATTGTGTTCTGAATATTTTCAAGTTTTTATCTTCACAGCCAAGAATATAAGAACTCTGATAAAATGAGTTATATTCTTTAACCAAATCGTAGGTATAATTTGCAATCAATGCTGGACTTTGATTTTTAGATGCGAGTTGTACCGTTTCCGGAAACAATTGCAATTGTTTGAGGACTGCTCGCTCTTTCTCACTGATGGAAATATTAGAAATTTTTGCTGTGTAATCAAAATCAGCTTTTCTCAGAATCGATTGAATTCTTGCATAGGTATATTGAATAAACGGTCCGGTATTTCCATTAAAGTCAATGGATTCTTTAGGATCAAATAAAATTCTTTTTTTAGGATCTACCTTTAAGATATAATATTTTAAAGCACCCATTCCAATGATTTTGTAAAGGGCTTCTTTTTCAGAGTCCGAATAGCCATCTAATTTACCAAGTTCCTGAGAAATCGATCTGGCGGTATTTGTCATTTCTTCCATCAAATCATCAGCATCTACAACAGTTCCTTCTCTAGACTTCATCTTTCCAGAGGGCAAATCTACCATTCCATAGGATAGATGGTACATGTTATCTGCCCAAGAGAACCCAAGTTTTTTTAAGATTAAGAATAATACTTTAAAATGATAATCTTGTTCATTTCCCACAGTATAAGTAAGCGAGTCAATCTCATAATCTTTGAAACGCTCAATAGCAGTTCCAATATCTTGAGTAATATAGACTGAAGTTCCGTCTGATCTTTGTACAATCTTTCTGTCCAAACCTTCATCAGTCAAATCAATCCATACAGATCCGTCTTTATCTTGTTCAAAGATTCCTTTTTTCAATCCTTCTGCAACAACATCTTTACCTAGAATATACGTATCACTTTCATAATAATTTTTGTCAAACGCAACACCAAGATTTTTGTAAGAAACATCAAATCCGTCGTACACCCATTGATTCATTTTTTTCCAAAGAGCGATAACCGACTCATTACCAGATTCCCATTTTAAAAGCATCTCTTGTGCCTCTAGTAAAATTGGAGCTTGTTTTTTAGCTTCCTCTTCAGAAAGTCCGTTGCTAACTAATTCATTAATTTCTTCCTTATAAGCTTTGTCAAAAGCTACATAATAATTTCCTACTAGTTTATCACCTTTGATTCCCGTAGATTCAGGAGTTTCTCCGTTTCCAAATTTTTCCCATGCAATCATACTTTTACAAATATGAATTCCACGGTCATTGATAATTTGAGTTTTGAAAACTTTTTTTCCTGCACCAGCAATGATATTTGAGACAGAGAATCCTAATAAATTATTTCTAACATGACCAAGGTGTAAAGGTTTGTTTGTGTTCGGAGAAGAATATTCTACCATAACAGCTTTGTCCTCTTTTTTGGGAATTACAATCCCATAGTTTTTTTCTGGATAAAGGGTTGCAAAGCTATCCACAAAAAAGTTTTCAGAAATTACAAGATTTAAAAATCCTTTGACCACATTAAAGTCAGAAACGATAGCGACATTGTTTTTCAAATAGATTCCTATTTGTTCACCTATGGCTGCGGGATTTCCCTTAATCGTTCTCAATAAAGCAAAAATTACAATGGTAATATCACCATCGAAATTTTTTTTTGTAGCTTGAAATTCTACATTTTGTATTTCTTTATCGAAAATTTGTACAGTAGCTTCTTTTACGGCTGCAGTTAAGGTTTTTTGAATACTCATTTATCTAGGAATTTTGAGCTGCAAATTTAATAATAAATAGATGGGTCTAAATAAATATTCAGGAAAAATATCAAACATAGATGTACGAGTATGCAAAAAGAGTTTTTTACTCATGCAATAAATGTATCTTTGTTATTCATTTAAGCGAATGGTTATGGAAAATATGGAAGAAAGATTGGCAACTTTACACAAAGATGCGAAAGAGGTTGAAAAGGAAACTTTAAAATATTTTCAACGTTTGAAAAAGCGTACTCCAAAGACTTTGGATTTAACAATGCGTGATTTACATGATGCAGAATTTGAAAAAACAGATTGTTTAACTTGTGCAAATTGTTGCAAAACTTCTAGTCCTATTTTTACAGAAAAGGATATTCAAAGAATATCTAAGCATTTTAGAATGAAAGAATACAAGTTTATTGAACAGTTTTTAGAAAGAGATTCTGACGATTTTTATGTGCTACAACAGGTGCCATGTCATTTTTTAGATGAAAATGACAATACGTGTATGATATACGACGTGCGTCCGAAGGCCTGCAGTGAGTATCCACATACCAATCGTAAAAAATTTATTCAGATTACCGATCTTACGGTAAAAAATGCAGAAATATGTCCTGCTACCTTTAATATCATTGAAAATCTTAAGAAAAAAATCCCTTTAGGTGGTAAAGTAACACCGGAGTCAAAATTTAAATAAAAAGGCATGACGGAACTAGTGAAAAAAACGAATTTTGTTTTTCATGCTTTCGGAGATGGTATTGCTGAAAAAGATTTTGAAGCGGACAATTTTTATATTGAGGTAGAGCATGAAACTGCTATTTTTAAGATGAAGCTTAAAAAGAAATTGGATCATGCTTTTTTTGAAGGAGATAAGTTCTCTTTGGATACTTTTTTGTTTGAAGATACGTATGTAGTTAAAAAAATAACCTCTTTTTTACAGAGGAACACAGGAATTAAATACTATAAGTTATCTATAAATTCTGCGGAATTTTTTCAAGTCGTTTTGACTAAAATAAAAGTTTCAAATGAAGGAATTTATTTCCAATCCTTTTAGTAATTCCGAACGAGATAGTTTATTTTTGTTTTTCTCAGTATTTTTGAGAGCACATAAAAAATAAAATGCTATGAGTTCAACTTCAAAATGGATTGCAGGTTTGATGGTGGGCCTGTTCGTAGGAGCAGTTGCTGGAGTATTATTAGCACCTAGTACTGGTGAGGAAACACGTGATGATCTTTTAGTGAAAATAGACCTCTTAAAAGAAAAAATCAATGAATTAATAGAAAAAGGTGGAGAGTTTACTTCAGAAAAAACAGATATCCTGAAAGAAAAAATCAATGCGTTAGAGAAAGAAATTGAAGGCAGAGAATTCGTTTAAATGTAAGAATTTAATGAAAGAAGAAATTAGAAAATACATAGAGTTAAAATTAAAACTAATCAAATTTGAAGCAACGGAAAAAGTAGCTGATATCAGATCAAAGCTGTTTTTTGATATCGTTTTTATTTTTTTATGTTTCTGTTTTTTGTTTTTTTTCGGTTTTACTTTAGCACTTTTGTTAAATGCTATTTTTGATAGTAATTATCTGGGGTTTGTAGTATTTACCTCCTTTTTGTTGCTAACAATGTTGTTTTTGTTGTGGAAACGTAAAAAAATAATACGTAAAATATTTATGAATTATCTGGATAGAAATATTCCTTCTTAAAAATGAAACTATGAAAAAGTCAAATTTTCATTTGCAAAAAGAAATTTTAAAAACAGAGATTGCGCTACAAGAAAAAATAGTAGAACAAAAACTTCAAACGACTGTTACCCCTCAAAACTTGGTGTTAAAAATTTTACCGGATATCGCCAAAAGGTTTTTGAGTTTTGAAGGAAAGCAACTTTCTTCTTCTTTTGCAGGAAAAGTAAATGAGGTTTTGATAAATGTACTCACAGAATCTCAAAAAGTGATAGGAGGCGTGTCTCATATTATCAATATTATTAAAGAATTAAAAAAAATATTGAAATCAAAAAAGACACCAAAAGAAGGTCAGATTTCCTAACTAGAGCATATGATTTTATGCGTTGTTAGGATTGAAAAAAGTTTTTTTTATACAATTATATTCTTTCCAAGGAAAATTTATTACATGAGTTCCTTGAAAAAAGATTCCTCAACTTTGGCTAATGGTTTATGGTCCTGCAATAATAAAGTGCATTTATAAAGGATATAGCAAATATTTCTTTCGAATTTCTTTAAATTTTTCAAGATTTTTTTTCCATGAATTTTCTATTTCAGTAACCTTTGATTCGTTTTCTAGTTGCCTTTGTAATTCCGTATTTCCTGCATGAATGGTAAAGGTTTTGCCAAAAAAAGCTTTTTTATCAGGGTAGTTCCTGTAGGCGTTTATTAAAAAAGAAATGTCTATTTTGGAAAGATGTTTAGTTTTTGTTAAATCATAACCAAAACATTTCTTGTTTTGATCTTTTGGATATCTACTGCCAAAGTTCGTTTTTGGGAAATATGCAAAAAGGGTATTAGGGAATAGGGAAGAACCATAACGTTGAAATTGAAATTCAGTTCCTCTTCCTGCGTTGATAGGAGTTCCTTCAAAGAAACCTAAGCTAGGATATAAGTTGATTGATTTTGAATTTGGAAGATTAGGAGAAGGCCTAATTGGCAAATTATATGCAGTTTGGTGTGTGTAGTTTTTTAACGGAATTACTGTTAAATCGCATTTTATTTTATTTTTTAACCATTTTTCTCCATTGATCATTTTGGCATATTCTCCTATCGACATACCATAAACCAAAGGTACTGGATGCATTCCTACAAAACTTCTGTGTGCTATTTTGAGTGTTGGACCATCAACATAATGTCCGTTTGGGTTTGGGCGATCTAGAACCATGACTGGAATGTTATTTTCCGCACAAGCTTCCATTATATAATGCATGGTTGAGATATAGGTATAAAAACGCACGCCAACATCTTGGATATCAAATACGACCATATCAATGTTATTCAGTTGTGCATTGTTCGGTTTTTTGTTTTTTCCGTATAAAGAGATAATAGGCAAACGTGTTTTTTTATCGATACCATTGGCTACATGTTCTGCAGCATCTGCTTTTCCCCTAAAGCCATGTTCTGGTGAAAAAACTTTTACAATAGAAATATTTCTATACAATAGAGAATCGACTATATGTGTGTAAGAGTGTTGTTTGTCTCTCTTGAATATTACAGATGTTTGATTGGCTACAATAGCAATATTTTTTTCTTGTAATAGAGGAATGTAATCTTCGGTTTGATTTGCTCCAACCATAATAGGGGCTTGCGCATTACAAGTGATGTAAAAGATTAAAAGAGGTAAATAAGATACCTTGTCGAAAAAACGAAATATATAGAATTGGAATTCTTTAAAATCTTTTTTCTTTGACATAGTTACAAAAGAATTATATGTATTTTTGAATCTTAACATTGATACGTATAAATTGAATTACGAATTATTTTTAGCAAAACGTTTTACAGCCTCTAAAAAGCATAAAAGTAGTATATCGTCTCCAATAATAAAAATAGCAATCACTGCGATTTCTATTGGGATATTATTGATGTTAATTACTGTGGCTACTGGTGTGGGGTTACAAGATCGAATTAGAGAGAAAATATCTGTTTTTAAAGGCCATATTCAGATTACAAATTACGATAATAATACTTCAGAAACCACGCAAAACCCTATAGCAAAAAATCAAAATTTTTATCCTGATTATTCTAGTTTAAAAGGAGTTACAAAAGTAGAACCTTATGCAACAAAAGCTGGTGTTATTCGTACAGGAAAAGATTTTGAAGGTGTTGTACTAAAAGGAGTATCAGACGATTATGATTGGTCTGGAATTAAAGAATATGTGACAGAAGGAAAACTTCCGTTGTGGGAGAAAGAATCTTTAGGAAAAGATGTTTTAATATCGAAGACGTTAGCGGATAGGCTAGGGCTAAAAGTAGCAGATGTATTCGATATGTATTTTATCAAAGAAAATGCTAATAGGTTCCCTAATCGAAGGATATTTACAGTTTCCGGAATTTATAACTCAGGTTTTAAAGATTTTGACGAAAGTTTTATTCTGGGTGATTTAAAGCAAGTTCAAAAACTGAACAAATGGTCGAAAAACGAAGTAGGAGGCTTTGAAGTTTATGTTGATGATTTTTCCAAAATCAAGGAAACGGGAAGTAGGGTCTATAAAGAAATTGACCCTATGTTAAATAGTCAAACGTTATTGGAACTATTTCCTGCAATTTTTGAATGGCTTAAATTATTTGATACGAATATAGCAGTGATTATAGGAATTATGATTTTGGTTGCGGGAATCAATATGATTACTGCATTGTTAGTATTGATATTGGAAAGAACGCAAACTATTGGGATACTAAAATCAATGGGAAGTAGTAATTGGAGCATAAGAAAAATGTTTTTATACAATGCATCCTATATTGTACTAAGAGGTTTGGTGGTTGGAAATAGTATAGGGTTGGCTTTGTTGTTTATTCAAAAGTATTATTCCATTATAAAGCTAAATCCTGAAACATATTATGTGAGTAGTGCACCGGTAATTATTAATATATGGCATGTATTGGCTTTAAATTTTGGTACGCTTGTTTTGTGCTTAATGATGCTATTATTACCATCTTATATTATTACAAAAATTAGCCCTGCAAGAGCTATTAAGTTTTCTTAACCCAAATTATGGGGGGGTACAAAGCAAAAAATCTCGTTCTGAATAAGAACGAGATTTTTTTATTTGCTTAAATGGGATTTTACAATCCTAATTCTGTTAAAATGGATGTTAAATTCGGATCAGAAGGTCGTGGTGCATTTGCATCTACAATCTTGCCATTAGGGTCAATTAAGATAAAGCGAGGAATACCTGAAATTTGGTAAGAATTCGCAAAAGAATTATCCCTCCCTGCAAATAATTGAACGCCTCCCATTTGTTTTTCAGCAATCATTTTTTTCCATACCTCTTTCAAATTCGGCTGATCTATTGAGATACTTACAAATTCAATGTTTTTACCGTGGTATTTTTCTTCTAGTGATTGCAAAAATGGAATTTGTTGTTTGCAAGGTCCGCACCAAGTAGCCCAAACATCAATATACACATACTTCCCTTTAAAGTCATCTAATGAATTGGTTCCTCCTTTGTAGTTCTCGTAATTGTTGAATTTAGGAGAATCGCTACCCTTTGCTGTGTTTTTTAATAAATTATGCTGCTCGGCATAATTGTCAGTCAAAGTTGTGTACAGTTGCTCATTATTTGCTTTTTCAGCGACGGCAAAAGCTGGATCTAAATCATTGTATTTTACTAACAATTGATCAAAGGTAGATTTAGCCTTAGCTAATTTTGCATCAAAATCTTTTTGTTCCAAGCTAAAGTATTCTGGAATATTCATGAATTTACTTCCCTTCTCTAATTTTTCTTTGATGTAATTCGTGTTTTGAGCACCTTTTCCATTAAATTCAAAATCGTCCCCTTTAATAGTTAGTTCTAAGTCAAAACCGTTTTGGATATAAGAGAAAGTTTTATTTTGTCCGACAGTGATCCCATAAAAGTTTTCTTCATAAGAAGCTAGATCTAAAACTTTTTTAAGATGAAGCGTGTCTTTAAAATGACCCTTTTCATCAATACCAATTTGTTTTTTGTAGTTTTGATTCTCTATAGTAAATGTTTTTTCAGGGCTGTTTATTACAGTTCCAGAGATAGTCAAATAATCTTTTTTTTCATTAGAACATGAAAATAAAACGATACATGCTACGACTAATACTATTTTTTTCATTTTAGAATGTTTTATTGAATTTCAAAGATACAATTTATAGACGAAGTCAAATCTTAAAATTGACAGACTTTAACATAATATTAGGCCGGATTATGTATAAAAAAAGCCCTTGTAAAAACAAGGGCTTTTAAATTAGTATAATTTGATTTAAGCTAACATAGTCACAGGATTTTCAATATATTGCTTTACTGTGTTCATGAAAGCAGCACCTACCGCACCGTCAATCGTTCTATGATCACAAGCTAATGTTAAATTCATGATGTTACCAACGACAATAGCACCGTCTTTTACAACTGGCTTTTGTTTGATTCCTCCAACGGATAAAATAGCAGAGTTTGGTTGGTTGATGATTGACGTAAAGTTATCTACACCAAACATTCCTAGGTTAGAAACTGTAAAAGTTGAACCTGACATTTCTGCTGGTGTCAATTTTTTTGTTTTTGCCTTGATGGCTAAATCTTTTACTTCAGCACCAATTTGAGTCAAGCTCTTAGTATCTGTAAAAGGAATCACAGGTACTACCAAACCATCTTCAATGGCTACAGCAACCCCAATACTTATATGGTTGTTGTAAATTGTTTGTTCATCTGTCCATTCAGTATTAATCTGAGGGTGAGATTTTAATGCCATGGCACAAGCTTTCACAACCAAATCGTTGAAAGAAACTTTTGTATCTGGTAAGCTGTTGATCTCTTTACGAGAAGCAATAGCGTTGTCCATATTAATATCCATACCGATTGTAAAGTTTACAGCGGTAGTTTGAGAGTTGTCTAAAGCTCTTACAATTGCTTTACGCATTTGAGAGTTTTTAACTTCTGTTTGACTAACTTCTCCGACAGGAGCAGTGGCGATAGATGAAGCAGCTGGTGCTTCAGAGATAACAACATCTGTAAAGTTCTCGATATCAGTCTTAACGATACGTCCTCCTTCTCCAGTACCAACAACTTTCGCAAGGTTGATTCCTTTTTCTTCTGCCAATGCTTTTGCTAAAGGAGAAGCCACAATTCTTCCATTTTCAGATTTTATATTGCTAACAGTTCTTGCAGCACTTGCTGTAGAACCTGTAGCTTGCTTAGGAGCTGTAGGAGCAGCTTTTTTTGCTGGTGCAGGAGTTGCATTAGCTTCAGCTTTAGGTGCTTCCGTAGCCGACTCGTTTGAACCAACTCCAATTTGGAATGAAGAAACAACACCAGAAACGTCAGTTCCAGCGTCACCGATAACGGCTAACAAGCTATCAACAGGTGCGGTTTGTCCTTCTTCAAGACCGATATATAGTAAAGTACCTTCGTTAAAAGATTCAAATTCCATAGTTGCCTTGTCAGTTTCAATCTCAGCAAGGATATCTCCTTCAGAAACTTCATCACCAACTTTTTTAAGCCAAGTTGCCACAGTTCCATCCGTCATTGTATCACTTAAACGAGGCATTGTAACAACAGTGATTCCCTCAGGAATGGCAGCTGCAGTAGGAGCTGAAGCTTCAGTCTTTGGCGCTTCAGCAACAGGTGCTTCAGTAGTCTCAGTAGCTTGCGTATCTTCAGTTGTAGGGGCAACATCTCCAGAAAGTAAAGCTGAAAAATCTTCTCCTTCTTCACCAATGATAGCCAACAAACTATCTACAGGAGCAGTTTCACCTTCTTGTAATCCAATATGTAATAAAGTACCTTCGTTAAAAGACTCAAATTCCATGGTTGCTTTGTCAGTTTCTATTTCAGCAAGAATATCTCCTTCTTCAATTTTATCACCCACAACTTTTAACCATTTAGCAACGACTCCTTCGGTCATTGTATCACTTAAACGGGGCATTGTAATTATTTGTGCCATACTAGTATTTCGTTATTATTTTTAATAGAATTCTTGTAACAAGTGTTTAAACACTTTTTATAAACGGGTAGTCTTCTTGTTCGTAAACGACATCATATAATTGTTGTACTTCTGGATATGCAGATTCTTCCGCGAATTTCTCACATTCAGAAACTTTAGTCTTCACATCTTTTGCTACTTGTTTGATTTCATCTTCAGATAAATATTCATTTTCTTTTATGATGTCTAATACTTGCGTAATAGGGTCAATTTTTTTATAATCAGCAACTTCATCTTTTGTACGGTAGTGTTGCGCATCAGACATAGAGTGTCCTCTATATCTATACGTTTTCATCTCTAAAAACGTTGGTCCGTCACCTCTACGTGCTCTTTCCATTGCCTCATCCATTGCTTCGGCTACCTTAATAGGGTTCATCGCATCCACTGGTCCAGAAGGCATTTCATAACCCAAACCTAACTTCCAAATATCTTCATGATTGGCGGTTCTTTCAACAGAAGTACCCATTGCATAGCCATTATTTTCAACAATAAAAACTACTGGTAATTTCCATAACATGGCCATATTGAATGTTTCGTGTAATGATCCTTGACGAGCAGCACCGTCACCAAAGCAACAAATTGTAACAGCACCTGTGTTGTGGTATTTATCACCAAATGCCATTCCGGCACCCAAAGGAATTTGTCCACCAACAATACCATGTCCTCCGTAGAACCCTTTTTCTTTTGAGAAAATATGCATAGAACCACCCATTCCATGAGAGGTTCCTGTTACCTTTCCATACAATTCAGCCATCACTCTTTTAGGATCTACTCCCATACCAATAGGTTGCACATGATTTCGATAAGCTGTAATCATTTTATCTTTCGACAAATCCATTACGTGCAAAGCACCTGCTAATATGGCTTCTTGTCCATTGTATAAATGTAGAAAACCTCTTACTTTTTGTTGAATGTAGACAGCAGCTAATTTGTCTTCAAATTTTCTCCAGAATAGCATGTCCTTGTACCAATTGATATATGTTTCTTTCGTAATTTCTTTCATGATGAATTTTAATAAGTATTCAAAGTATACGTGCAAAAATAAGATATTACGATATCATATTGAAGTAATGAGCGTACTTTTTTTGACGTCTAATATCATAAGTTTGAATATGATAATTTTTTATAAAGAAAAACAAAAAAGCCAAACTTTTTAGTTTGGCTTTTTTTCAAATTTACAATTTCTAAACTGTTTTATAGCAGTATTAAGAATGTGGATATCGTAATTTTCATTACTATTTTCAATGATTTTTTAGTAAGATGTAACAATTTTTAAATTTTGTTGTTAGCTGTAGTCCTCAATCGGAGTACATGTACATATTAAATTACGATCTCCAAAAGCATCGTCAACGCGTCTTACAGAAGGCCAAAATTTATTCTGTGCAATTGAACTCATAGGAAAAGCAGCTTCTTTTCTTGAATAAGTAAAAACCCATTCATCTGCCGTAACCATATATTGTGTGTGCGGTGCATTTTTTAATATTGAATTCTTGTCGTGAATATCATGTGCGTCAATTTCATTTTTGATATTCAAAAGAGCCTCTATAAAATTATCTATTTCGTTTTTTGATTCACTCTCAGTAGGCTCTATCATGAGTGTTCCTGCCACTGGAAAAGAGACCGTTGGTGCGTGGTATCCATAATCCATCAAACGTTTTGCGATATCAACTACTTCTAATCCTTTCGGTTTAAATTTTCTAAAATCAACAATCATTTCATGAGCACAAAATCCATTTTCACCTGTATAAAGTATATCGTATGAATTTTCAATATTTTTTTTGATATAATTGGCATTTAATATGGCATTTTCAGTGGCTGTTTTTAAACCTTTTGCCCCCAACATTTTTATGTATCCATATGAGATTAGTAAAACCAAAGCAGATCCCCAAGGAGCAGAGGATATAGAGGTAATTCCAAATTCACCTCCTGTAGGAATGATTGGATTGGATGGAAGGAAAGGAGCAAGGTGCTCAACAACACAAATGGGACCAACACCTGGTCCACCGCCCCCGTGTGGGATGGCAAAAGTTTTATGCAGATTTAGATGACAAACATCAGCTCCAATCACAGCAGGGTTCGTTAACCCTACTTGGGCATTCATATTGGCACCATCCATATATACCTGTCCTCCATTTTCATGAATTAATTGTGTGATTTCCTTTATGCCACTTTCATAAACACCATGCGTTGATGGATAGGTTACCATCAAGGCCGAAAGGGTATCTTTATGTAGAAGCACTTTTTCTTTTAAATCTTCAAAATCAATATTTCCTTCAGCTGTAGATTTGGTAACGACAACTTTCATTCCCGCCATAATAGCAGAAGCAGGATTGGTCCCATGAGCAGAAGATGGTATCAAACAGATGTTTCTATGATGATCTCCTCTATTTTCATGGTACGCTTTGATGACTAGCAAACCAGCGTATTCGCCCTGTGCACCAGAATTTGGCTGTAAAGATGTGGCGTGAAATCCTGTAATTTCGTTCAAATCTTTCTCAAGCTGTCTGAAAATTTCTTGATATCCATCTGCTTGCTCTATGGGAACAAAAGGATGAATATTCGCCCAATTAGCCCAACTCAAAGGGAACATCTCGGATGCGGCATTTAGTTTCATAGTACAAGAACCTAAAGAAATCATAGAATGATTTAAAGATAGATCTCTTCTTTCTAATTTTTTAATATATCGCATCATTTCAGTTTCCGAATGATAGCTATTAAAAATTGGACCCTGCATAAAAAGTGAAGTCCTTGAGAGGTTTTTAGGAATCGTAAACTGTGGATTTATTGTAGTAACTTGGGTGTAAATTTTCTTCTCAGATTTAGCTATAATTTTTACAATTTCATTTACATCTGATAGCGTAGTTGTTTCATTTAAAGAGATACTTACAGTATTTTTATTTGTGTAAAAGAAATTTACATTTAATAACTCAGCGTTCTCTTTAATTGTTTTTTGATCCTCAACTTGAATGTTTAAAGTATCAAAAAAAGTTTTGTTTTTTTGTAAAATACCAAGCTTGTTAAGTTCATCATGAAGTGTATATGTTAATTGATGAATTCTATTAGCAATATATTTCAATCCATTGGGACCATGGTATACTCCGTACATTCCAGCCATAACTGCAAGTAGCACTTGCGCGGTACAAATATTTGAAGTTGCTTTTTCTCTTTTTATATGTTGCTCTCTGGTTTGTAGAGCCATTCTAAGAGCCCTTTTACCATCTACATCTTTGGTAACACCTATAATTCTGCCAGGGATGTTCCTTTTATACTTTTCTTTTGTTGCAAAATAGGCAGCATGTGGACCACCATATCCCATTGGAATACCAAAACGTTGTGTGGTTCCAACAACGACATCTGCTCCCCATTCTCCAGGAGGTGTTAAAATAGACAAACTCAACAAGTCTGCAGATACGGCAATACGAATTTCTTTATCCTTGGCTTTTTCAGTGAATGTCGAGTAATCTAAAACGAGTCCATTTTTACCAGGATACTGGACCAGTACGCCAAAATATTCTTCTGATAAAATAATAGTTTCATGATTCCCAATGATGAGCTCTATATCTAACGGAATTGCTCTTGTTTTTAAAACATCTATGGTTTGAGGAAAAACATTTTCTGAAACGAAAAATTTTATTGCTTTGCTTTTCTTTTGGTTTCTTGATCTCGTATTGTACAGCATAATCATAGCTTCCCCAGCGGCAGTTCCTTCATCAAGTAAAGAAGCATTTGCCAACTCCATTCCTGTTAATTCTGAAACCATAGTTTGAAAATTCAATAAGGCTTCAAGTCTACCTTGCGCAATTTCTGCTTGATAGGGGGTATATGCGGTGTACCATCCTGGATTTTCTAGAATATTCCTTTGGATAACTCCTGGTGTGATAGTAGGGTGGTAGCCTAAGCCAATATAATTTTTAAATAATTTGTTTCGAACAGACAATTCATGCATATGAGCTAAATATTCATATTCACTCATCGCTTTGGATAAATTAAGGTCCTTTGGTAATAATATATCGGAAGGAATTGTGTTTTTTATCAATTCGTCGATTGTGCTAATACCGATGGTATCTAACATATCAGTGATATCGTTGCCTCTAGGACCTACATGACGCGTAACAAAAGAATCTGTTTTCATTCGAAAAAAGTATGGATTATTGCATAAAAATAAGAGACAAAATTAATTATATTTAACATAATAATTGTTGTATTCTTGGTAATTTGTGAACTAAAAAAATATGTTCTCAACAAAAAACATCTCTTGTTTTTATACAATTTGAAATGTTATTTTGTTAATTGTTCGTTCTGTGTTATTTTTGAGTAGTGAATTTCTTTAAACACATTTTTCAATTTTATATACATGGTAATATCCATGTTTCTATATCTGTTATGTCTATGACATTGATAACAGGCCTTTATTTTGATATAGATACAACGGAACCTGCTCTTTTTTTGGGAGGAGCTACGTTTTTTTCTTACAATATGATTCGATATTTAAAGTATAAAAATGATTTACTAAAAGAATATATATTGCATTGGTTTAATAAAAATTGTAAGGTTTTAGGTGCAATTAACGTTGTAATGGCTTTTCCACTTATTTTTTATGTGGTTGGCCTAAATTACCAGGCTTACGTATATTTTTTCCCTTTCATGTGTTTTACAATATTGTATATGATTCCAGTATTGCGATTTAAAAAAAAATCCTATTCGTTAAGGAAGATTCCTGGTCTTAAAGTTTTCGTTATTTCAATTTCTTGGGCAGGTTTGTCAACTGTCTTTGCTCTTACGGCAAGTGATCAAAACATTAATTATTTACATGTGTTATATTTTTTACAACAGTTTTTATTTGTTGTAGTTTTGACGCTTCCATTTGACATAAGAGACCTCTTTTTTGATTCAAAGGAATTGAAGACCTTACCTATTCTTATGGGACAAAATAAAACAAAATTATTAGGCTATTTGTTACTGTTGATCATGAATGGTCTTTCCTACAATATATTTCAATCTTCAGAATTTTTAATAACATTAGTAATAAGTTTACTTGTAGCTTTTGGGTTGTTTAATTCGAACCATGTACAATCAAATTATTATGCTTCTTTTTGGATTGAAGGTATCCCAATTTTCTGGTGGATTCTAATTATTGTGGTTCAATGTTTTCAATAAAAAGTTTCAAAATTGTAAGGCTATTTCTTAAAATAGACATTCAAATTAATCGACACATCACTCCATGTCTTGCTTATTCCGTCAACTCCTTTGTGAAGTTCATAACAAGCGTTGTTGATAGAGGCTATCGCTGCTTGTGCTTGCCAAGTATCAGTATCCATAATACTATTGATTTCAATCGATTTTTCAAATGTTTTATAAGTAAAAGGAAGCATTTTAGTCAAACCATTCATGCTAAAGTCGACATAGCCCGAAGAAGCATCCGTCATATGGATCGTACCAGTTAGTTCCTGCGTGTTTTTCATAACACCAAAAAATAATGTTTTTAATTTATAATCTCTACTTGCATTGTTGGTAAATAAGCTACTGATAGGAATGTTGAACTCTGTACCATCCAATGTTTCTGAAAATGTTTTACCAATATTTTTTTTGGTAATGCTAACTTTGGTAAATTTCCCTTTGACAGGTACTTTATCCGTGGTTTTGTAGGCAACCCAATTTATCTCCGTTTTGTTAGAGTCAATAGAATATCCTTCAATATTTTTATTTTGATTGGTTGTTTTCTGTTTACACGAAACCATGCCAATAGATACAAGTGTTAGTGCGACGATAAGAATAATATTTTTCATGTCTATTTCTGGTATTTGTTAACGAGTTCTATATATTTAATTTTAGCCTCTTCACTACTAATTCCTTTAAGTTGCATCCAAGCATTAAATTTAAATGCATTTCGAATATCTAAATTAGCATTAAAAGAGAAGTTATCTCCTGCTGTTGCTTGTTTGTAGTAGGCATAAAATGATAACATTACATCCTGAGGCAATGAATGCTTCATAGAGGAGGCTTTGGTATATGCTTTTTTAAAAGCTTCATGTAGTTCTTTATCTACACTCATGAATGTTTTATTTTACAGCAATGATGCTTTCAGCGCCTTTTACAACATCATTTAATTCTACATCAATTTTCGTATCTAAAGGTAAGAATAAATCTACTCTTGAACCAAATTTAATAAAGCCAGCATCTGTACCTTGTTCAACGTGCATACCTTTTTTAGCATAGTTTACTATTCTACGAGCCAATGCACCAGCTATTTGTCTGTATAGGACTTCACCAAATACTGAATTTTCAATGACAACTGTGGTTCTTTCATTTTCTTCTGATGCTTTTGGATGCCATGCTACTAAATATTTTCCAGGATGGTATTTGCTAAATTTCACCAATCCTTTTAGGGCATAACGAGTTACATGTACATTTAGTGGTGACATAAAAATCGAAACTTGTAATCTTTTATCCTTGAAGTATTCAGGTTCGTATACTTCTTCTATTACAACAACCTTACCATCCACGGGAGCAACTATGTGGTTTTCTCCAATCTTAGTTTTTCTTTTTGGATTTCTAAAAAACTGTAAAATGATGACCAAAACCGTAAATAATGAAAAATACAATAGGTACTGTAACCATTCAATATTTATAAAATAATCCGTTAATAAATAACCTGTAGTAACTGTAATAGCTGCAATTATAATACTTGCATTTCCTTCTTTATGAAACATTTTCTGTGATAAATTTTAAATATAAATAAATGAATGGGGCTACAAAGATAATACTATCTAAGCGATCTATGACTCCACCATGTCCAGGAATTAATTTCCCTGTATCTTTTACTCCCGTTTGTCTTTTAAACATGGATGCTATTAGATCACCAATAACACCAAAAATACTTACAATAATACCAAGAACTATCCATTGGTGGGTTTCAAGTATCGTAAATTTTAATGAGATTAGGTAGGATATAATCATTGTGGCTAATATTCCTCCAACAAAACCTTCTATAGTTTTCTTTGGCGATATTCTTTCTAGTAATTTTGTTTTTCCTATAGAAACACCAATGAGATACGCAAACGTATCACTAGACCAAATAAGTACAAAGACTCCCAAAATTAAACTATTTTCATAAATGATATCTCGTGTTGTAAACGGTATCTTTATGATAAAAAGAAAACCAACACAGGCATATGCAATGCACAAAAAAAAGTTGGAAATTCCCTTGATAGGTTCTGATTTAATGGAGAATAAATGTTTGATAAAAACAAATAAAATGACAAGTATACTCAAAGTATCTGCATAAAAAGTAGTGATATCCCAAAGGGGGAGTATTGCCGATAGAAAAAGCGTAATGCCTAGGATGTAAGTTTCTGGACCTTTAATTTTAAGCATTTTAGAAAACTCGTTAATACTAAAAAGCATTAAAATAAAAAACAACCCTAGAAATGTATTAGGACTAAATAAAATTGAGCCTACAAGAAGTGATACAAAAATAGTACCGGATGTAGCTCTTAGTAGCATATTATTCATAGGTTATAAGTCTTCTAACAAAAGTAGATATAAATTTTTTGAATTACTATTAGGATTTGAAAGTATATCATCCTCTTCAGTGGAAGGAGAATAGCTCTTTATAGCACATATATTTGTTGGTATATGGGTCTTGTAATTGCTATTGATTCCCATGAGACTTTCTCCCATATCTTTCACCATTTGGCTTGTCTTTGCAAGGACAATAAAATTGTTTGATAACTCCTGTAGTTTTTTCTCTTTAAGTTGATTGGATGAAAACAAGATGCTTCCTGTATCAGATATGATATGTTCACAACTACAAAAAACGGGGAGTTTTTTATTGATGTCATAGTTGACATCTATTGAAAGAGCATCCGTAAATTTGGATAGTTTTTTTTCATTCAAACAAACAATACTCTTCCAGTTATTTTCATCTAGTATTTCAATCAGATTCCATATGACCTCGTTGTATGAGGTACAATATAAAAATTTACCTCCTTTATTGATAAAATTATTAACAAACAAGTCATCTAAAGAAAGATGTACTGCTTGATTCTTTATGCTCTTTTCTTTAGGAGTCTCAATTTTCGTAGAGAATATTTTTTTTAAAAAACTCATTTTCGAATCATTAATAATGAAACTTGACTATTTTATGTTACTCTACTGCTGATTCATTATCTTTAATTGCTTTAGTAGCCAAATCATCAGTTTTTGGAGATTCTTCTATAGGCTCTGTTTTCGCTAATTCAACCTCTTCGAAAGGTCTTTTTCCAAAAATAGAAATAAGATCGTCTTTAAAAATAACTTCTTTTTCAAGTAGTTTTTCAGCTAGCGTAATCAACTTATCTCTGTTCTCTGAAAGAATAGTAATGGCGCGTTGGTATTGTGTTTCAATTATTGTGGAAATCTCTTGGTCAATTATTTTTGCAGTTTCTTCACTATAGGGTTTTGAAAAACTATACTCACTTTGTCCAGAAGAATCGTAATAGGTTATGTTACCGATTTTTTCATTCAGACCATAAACACTAACGATAGCTTTTGCTTGTTTGGTGACTTTTTCTAAATCGTTTAATGCCCCAGTAGAAATTTTATTGAACATTAATTTTTCGGCTGCTCTACCTGCTAGTGTAGCACACATTTCGTCTAACATTTGTTCTGTTTGAACAATCATACGTTCTTCAGGCAGGTACCATGCAGCCCCCAATGATTGCCCTCTAGGAACGATGGTGACTTTGACTAATGGCGCCGCATATTCTAGCATCCAACTAGCAGTAGCATGTCCTGCTTCGTGATAAGCGATTGTTTTCTTTTCTTTGACAGAAATAATTTTATTTTTCTTTTCCAATCCACCCACTATTCTATCCACAGCATCCAAGAAATCTTGATTATGAACTTCAGTATTTCCTTTTCTTGCTGCAATTAAAGCTGCTTCATTACATAGGTTTGCAATATCCGCTCCCGAGAATCCTGGTGTTTGTTGTGAAAGAAATTCAGAATTTACATCCTTACCAAGTTTCAATGGAATCATATGTACCTCGAAAATGGCTTTACGTTCTTTGATATCTGGAAGGTCTACAAAAATTTGTCGATCGAACCTTCCAGCTCTCATAAGAGCTTTATCCAAAACATCAGCTCTGTTGGTTGCTGCTAGAACAATAACGTTAGTATCTGTTCCAAAACCATCCATTTCTGTTAACAATTGATTTAAGGTGTTTTCCCTTTCATCATTTCCACCAGTCATATTGCTTTTACCACGGGCGCGACCTATCGCGTCAATTTCATCAATAAATATTATAGATGGTGATTTTTGCTGTGCTTGTTTGAACAAGTCTCTTACTCTAGAAGCACCTACACCAACAAACATTTCAACAAAATCAGATCCGGATAATGAGAAAAATGGGACTCCTGCTTCGCCAGCTACTGCTTTTGCTAGTAAGGTTTTACCTGTTCCGGGTGATCCTACTAACAATGCTCCCTTGGGAATCTTACCACCTAAAGAGGTGTATTTCTCCGGTGTTTTTAAAAAGTCGACAATTTCTTGAACTTCCTCTTTCGCACCATGCAATCCAGCAACATCTTTGAAGGTGACCTTTACTTTCTGATTTTCATCAAAGAGTTTCGCTTTTGATTTTCCGATATTAAAAATTTGACCTCCAGCGCCCCCCGTAGCACCTCCACCTGACATTCTTCGCATGAAAAATATCCACAAGCCGATTAAAAAGATAAAGGGCAAATAGGATAATATTGAATCAAATAAGTCTGTTTGTTCATCATTTAATTTATCGAAATCTAAATCGTTTTCAATTTTAGATTCTGCTAATTTTTTTTCAAAATTTTGCAAATCACCAAAGTTGTACTCAAACATTGGAGCGTTTTTATTGAAAAGATTGTCATTGATTCTTTCCTGATATTCCTGCTTAGACATTGCTTCTTCTTTTATATAAAGATTAGCAACACTTCTATTGACAATTACAATTTTTGACACATCGCCACTAGTAAGAATACTTTCAAATTTATTTTGAGAAATTTCTTTCTGCATTAAGCTCTCACTATTGAAAAATTGAAATACAACAAACAATACAAACAAGGCTCCATAAATCCAATAGAAATTAAATTTAGGTTTAAAATTCGAATCCTTGATTATATTTTTTTTATCCTTTTGATTATTCGTAGACATATTTTAAACTTCTTAAGTTTGTGAATTAATTTGATGATGTGATTTTAGTGATTTTAGCATCGCCCCACAATCCTTCAATATCGTAAAATTCTCTGACCGGTTTTTGAAACACATGTACCACGATATTCACATAGTCCATTAATATCCATTCTGCAATGGATTCTCCTTCCACGTGCCAAGCTTTTTCTTGTCCTTGTTTTCCGACGATTTTTTGTACAGAATTAGAGATTGCTTTTACTTGTGTGTTCGAATTCCCCGAGCAAACAACAAAATAGTCACAAACAGTGTTTTCTATTTCTCTTAAATCAAGTAATTGTATATCTTCTCCTTTTACCTCCTCAATTCCAGAAATTATTATAGAAATTAATTCGTCAGTACTTATATTTTTTTTAGACATTAAATTTTATTTAATTTGCGACAAAGTTATTCTTTTTTCTGTAACTAAACACGAAATAAAACCTTGTTTACATTATATTTTATAAATGGATATAATCAAAGTTAATGCCATTGAATCTACGAGTACTTTTTTAAAGGAACTCATGACAACTGGTCCCATAAAAAATTATACAGTTGTAAGTGCAAAATCTCAATTTGGTGGGAGAGGGCAAATGGGTTCTAAGTGGGTGTCAGAACCTGGTAAAAACCTTCTTTTTAGTATGTATGTTGAGGGTTTTGGTATGTTTGTAAAGGATGCGATGTATCTCAACATTGCTATATCGAATGCGATTTATAATGCGTTGTTGCCATTAAAGATACCGAATCTTAAGATTAAGTGGCCGAACGACATTTTGGCAGGTGGAAAAAAAATATGCGGGATTCTTGTAGAGAATACAATCCAAAAAAACGTGATAAAAAGTACAATTATTGGTGTAGGACTCAATGTAAATCAAGAATTATTTCCATTAGAATTAAAAAATGCCTCTTCCTTAAAAAATGTTTTGGGAAAATCAATCAATCAATCCATATTATTGAACTCAATTGTTGTGAACATCACAGAAGAACTCGAATTGTGCACTTCGAATAACTTTCAAACTTTAAAAGAAACATATCTTTCGAATATGTTCAAGTTACAGACGCCATGTATGTTTAAGAATGATACACTAGGTGACTTCATGGGGAAAATAGTAGGTGTAAATACTACCGGCAAACTTTTGATTGAACTCGAAGATGAGTCTATAAAGGAATTTGGACTTAAAGAAGTAGCATTTCTAAGTTAAGTCCAAAATGATGTTATAACTTTTCGATATTATCGATTAAGGTTTCAATAAATTTTGTCAACGGTTTTTTGACCATCATACTAATCATGGCGTTAAATTCTCCATTAAAAAACAATTGAACCTCAGAAGACTTTTGAGAAGTTTCATTTATTTGCAGTTCTAAAGTAAATGGCATTTTACTACTGGCTGCACCTAAAATTATTTTACTGTTCGGCATTTTTTCTTTTAGAACAAGCCTAATTTCTGGCATTCCCTTTAATCCGAAAATAAAAGAGTCGTTCTCTATTTCGAATTTTTCAATAGTTTCCGGCATCAACCCTTCATAGGAACTTAAATTAATTAAGCTTTCAAATATGAATTTAGATGGTTTAGAGAGAGTTACTTTGCGACTTTCTAATTGCATATGGTTTTTATAAAATTATTGATTCCATGTGTGAGGAGACTTTCTCCATTCCGTCAAGGTGTCTAATTCGTTTTTGGATATGAAATTGTCATTATGCGCTTGAATCAATAGGTTGTCATAATCACTTAGTGTGGTTAGGTCAATTTTTGCGTTTTGGAAGTTTTTACGTGCGATATCAAACCCGTAAGTGAAAATAGCAATCATTCCTTTGATATTTACATCGGCAGCATTCAATGCATCTACAGCTAACAAACTACTCATTCCTGTACTAATAAGGTCTTCAACCACAACTACATTACTGCCAGGTTCTAGATAACCTTCTATTTGGTTTTGCCGTCCGTGTTTTTTTGCTTCTGGGCGCACATAAACGAACGGGACATCTAGCTCTTGAGCTACTAAAACACCTATTGCAATTGCTCCTGTCGCAACACCGGCAATTACATCAGGTTTTCCATATTTTTCAATGATGGTCTTCGCCATGTTTTCTTTAAGAAAATTACGTATCGCGGGATATGAAAGAGTAATTCGATTGTCACAATAAATAGGAGATTTCCAACCAGAGGCCCATGTAAACGGGAATTTAGGTTGTAGTTTTATTGCTTTTATCTCCAAAAGCAATTGGGCTGTAGCATTTGCTGTATCTTTGTTCAAAATCATGTTGCAAATGTATAAAGTTTTTATGAATGATAAGCCAATTATCATAACAGATTCTGTTCCGGAATCAAATAATTTAAAAGTATATAATTTTGAGAATTTAGATTTTCTAGAAGTTAAAAAAATGATTAAGTCTGAGTCAATCTTAGGGCTCTGTTTATTGTCTTCCAATCTTGAAAAAGATTGGACTCGTTTTCAACTAAACTTCAAGGTTATTTTTGCTGCAGGGGGTAAAGTCTTAAACATGAATTCTCAGGTGTTGTTTATTTATAGGTTTGACAAATGGGATTTGCCTAAAGGCCATATTGAGAATGGGGAGGATGCCAGAACTGCAGCAATTAGAGAGGTGAAAGAAGAATGTGGGATTGATCATTTAATCATAAAAGAGGAGCTAACTACTACCTATCATGTATTTGAGCTAAATACGGAACTTCGTTTAAAAGTGACTTATTGGTTCTCGATGGAAACCGCATTTAATGGCGTTTTGGTTCCTCAGAAGGAGGAAGGTATTTTGGAGGCAGTTTTTAAATCCTCTGAAGCGATAAATTTTGCGCTAAAAAACACATATCCGAATATAAAATTACTTTTTTGAGATATTCAAAACCAAATAAAAAAATCATAAATATTGTAAGTCTATAAATTTTGTTTTTCAAGGTTTGTTGTGGTTAATGGAAATAATAGATGTATTTTTGCAGCCAAATAATAAATAAAATGACTGAATTTATAAGAAAAATTGCTCAGAACCCTAAAGATGATGTATTAGCAGGTATTACAGTTTCCTTGGCCATGATTCCTGAGGTAGTTGCTTTTGCGTTTGTAGCTCAAATAGATCCTCTGGTGGCACTCTCAGGTGCATTTATGATAGGGTTAATTACCGCTGTCTTTGGTGGTCGACCTGGTTTGATTTCTGGTGCTGCAGGTGCTGTTGCAGTTATTTTTGTGAATATGATTGCGGAAGGACACTCAATGGGAATGATGTTTGAAGTGCCAATCGAAAATATGGGATATTTTTACTTGTTGGCAGCAGTTGTTCTTATGGGGATTATTCAAATAGGAGCTGGAGTTTTGAAATTAGGAAGGTTCGTTAGATTGATTCCTCACCCTGTAATGATGGGTTTTGTGAATGGTTTAGCGATTGTGATTTTTATGGCTCAAGTTCGTATGTTTTCGCATAAAAAAGAGAGCATTGGACAGGACGGTGTAAATCGTTATTTGAATATTCCTATGGAGGGAATTGAACTTTATACAATGTTAGCTTTAGTGGCTTTGACAATGGGAATTATTTGGTTGTTGCCAAAAATAACAACTAAAATTCCTGCAGCACTTACTGCAATATTAGTTACAACTTCGGTGGTGGTTTTTGGTGGTTTAGAGGTTAGTACAGTTGGGTCCTATATAATTGAAGGTGGTGGCGAAGGTTTGAAAGGAGAGTTTCCGACTCCTAATTTGGAATTATGGCAGAAATTACCTTTTAATTTAGAAACATTGAAGTTCATTTTGCCTTATGCTTTTTTAGCAGCTTCTGTTGGTTTAATAGAATCGCTAATGACTATGAATTTGGTTGATGATTTAACTGAAACACGTGGAAACGGTAATCGAGAATGTGTTGCACAAGGAGCAGGAAACATAGTGAGTGGATTATTCGGTGGTACTGGAGGCTGTGGTATGATTGGTCAAACAGTAATTAATATTAATGCAGGAGGTAGAGGGCGATTGTCAGGGATTATGATGGCGCTTACGTTATTGACGTTTATTTTATTTACCGATCAGTATATAGAACAAGTTCCAATTGCCGCTTTAGTAGGTGTGATGTTTATGATGGTAATTGAAACTTTTGCATGGTCTAGCTTTAGAATTTTAAGAAAAATTCCAGTTTCAGACGCTGTTGTTTTGATCATTGTATCTGCGGTAACTGTTGTTTTTGATTTAGCGATAGCCGTTTTTGTGGGAGTGATAATATCTGCTTTAGTTTTTGCTTGGGAAAACGCTACGAAAATTAGAGCGCGCAAAAGATTCAATGATAATGGTATAAAAACCTATGAGATTTGGGGACCTTTGTTTTTTGGTTCTGTTTCTGGTTTCTTAGAGAAGTTTGATATAAAAAATGATCCAGATATTGTTGAAATTGATTTTGTCGAATCTAGGGTTAGTGATCATTCTGCAATTGAAGCGATATCCAATATTGTCGGTAAATATGAAGATGTTGGGAAATCCATAAAATTGAAACATTTGAGTGAAGAGTGTAAAATACTTCTTGTGAAAGGGGATGCAAAGTTTCAAAAATTAATCATTCAAGACATTGATGATCCTCGTTATCATTTGGCTGCAGACCCAGAAAGATTTACAAAAGGTATATAGGAATAAACAAGTATGCAAAGATTTCTGACCTTATATTATGAATACTTAAAACGCACTGGCTTATTTAAGTTCCTCAAAAAAAACTTAATAAAGCTTTCGATTTTTTTGGCTTTGTTTTTTGGGACCATTTTCTTCTTAGAAAAATTTGTGATTACTTTAAAAGAGGTATTTACATTAATTGTAGATGAAGTTGATGCATGGGTGGTCTTTGTTGTCTTTGTCATATCAGAATCTTTTTTAGGACTCCTCCCGCCAGACTTTTTTATTATTTGGACTAAGGAACTGGGAGATGAAGTTGGGATAAATCCTTGGATATTGACTTTTTTACTTGCGTTTTTGTCTTACGGAGGTGGATTGATATCTTATTTTATAGGAGTGAGATTTATTCATGTTGCCAAGGTTCATAATTGGGCATTGAAGAAATATGGTGAATTGTTCAATAACTTAAAAAAATGGGGTGGCTTTTTTGTGGTTATTTCTGCGCTTCTCCCAGTTCCTTTTTCTTTAGTGCTGATGGTTTGCGGATTGACAGGATATCCCTTTAAATGGGTAGTTTACTTGGGGTTGTTTCGTTTTGTTAGGTTTGGTTTGTATTCAATCTTTTTGTTCCAACTTGTTTAGTGTTTAAGCTAACACTTTTAGGAACAAATATACTTGCGTCTCCATTATTTATGAAGATATCTCTTACAATACTTGAACTAATAAATGATGTTTCTGCGCTTGTCAACAAGAATACTGTTTCTATTCCTGTTAGTTTTCTGTTTGCAATTGCAATTGCTTTTTCGAATTCGAAATCAGCCGGATTTCTCAAGCCCCTTAAAATAAAATCAACGTTAACCGACTTGCAATATTCTACGGTCAATCCTTCGTAGGTGGTGACTTTTATTTTTAGTTCATTTTTGAAGGTTTGTTGAATAAATTTGATTCTTTCTTCAAGAGAGAACATGTATTTTTTATCCGCATTGATTCCAACGGCAATTATAATTTCATCGAATAAAGGTAGAGCTCTATGAATAATATCATAGTGACCGAGTGTGATGGGATCAAATGATCCTGGGAAAACTGCTTTTTTCATAATGCGTGTTTCTATTATATTCAAAGATACCATTAATTAGACTAAGAATATTAGAGGGGGATCTTTAAATATCGGCTTGTTTTATAAATTCTTCATATTCATAAAACCACAATTCAAAAGCCGACATATTTTTGTTGAAAAACTGAAATGCATCTCCCCAAGTATTTTTGTTGTAAACACTAAATTCTGTGTCCAATTTCACATATATCCTTGAAATTATTTTCTTAGTATCTTCTAAAATATAATTTTCCTCGAAAATGACCTCAGGAATATGATGGCTTTCTGTAATGCTTTTAAGAGCAGCAACCTGTTGGTATAATAATTCTCTTTTAGTCTCACTGTTTGGTTCAATATCTAAGAGTACCATTGCCGTTTTTCTGTCAGCATAAAATTTAAAACTAAATCCTTTAATCTTTGTATTGTAAAGCAACCATTTTCTTGGGAAGGATTTTCCATAACTTGTCCAAAAATGTTTTCTTATCGCCGCTGCTTCTTCTTTACTGTACATAATTAAGATTTAGAGATTTTATAAGTTTTTTATTACGAGTGCTTTTTATAATAAAAAACAGTAATAAGGGTACGAGTCCATGAGGTATTCTAAAGACGGTTGCATATAAATATTGATGGATGATTGAAAAAGATATGTCGTAAGAGAAACCACTAAAAACTCTCGCAAATGCAGTTACTAATCCCCATATGCAGGCATAAATAAGTCCCGTTTTTTGTAATTTAGGGATAAAGATAAATAAGACTGCTATAAAGTCTAGTATGCCAGCAGTAAATAAAAAACGCTTAACAATACATTCAGATATCGGGATGATGTTGAGGGTCATTACAACAAATTTTCCTGGCAATGGGTAAAACGTTCCTAAAGCGTATAAACCATGACTGGCAAATGTAAGTGCCACTAATATTTTTAGTGGTGTTACAATTTTAGTAATAGTTTTTTTTCGGTTAATACAATATAGTAGAGCAAACGGAGTACCAAATTGAATGGCGTGTTCCAAAAACATAGCAATATGAAAAAATTTACTTTTGGATAATAAAAATGATAGAAATAATAAAGAAAAACCCCCAAATGTTAGAATAGTTTTTAAGAAAAAAGTAGAACTATTTCTAATAGTAAGGCTAAGGTATGCACAGAAAGCATAAAAAAGACCGTTAATTCTTATGGCGTTTTGTATAAAATAATCTAATCTTTTACTGGTAACATAGTCATTCCAAGATGTGTTAAAAATATTTTCAACAATGCCCCCAAATAGGTTTTGATCCCATAATAAAGTCCTAAAAGGTGCGTCCCAATACAAATGTTCGTAAGCTCTTCCTATAAAAATTAAAAAAGAACAAAGCTTTAAAAGCCAAAGAAGTTGTTTTTGATTCATTTCGGGTTACAAAGAAATTTAAAAGCACAAATTTATTGCTTTTTTATACATTAAAGTAGATTCAATTTGTTTTATTGAGCAATCTTGTTTCAAGAGAACTAAAGAAAACTTCGATTAAAATTCATTTAGAAATAAGGAACGTTTTTCACTAAATTTGTATTGTTAGTTTTGCTCAATTTTTTCGCCGAAATATTAATATACAATTATAATGAATTTTAAATGTTATTTGTACCTATTGTCAGTTCTATTATCTTCTAACATGTTTTCTAAAAATGATAGGTATAGATTGTTAATCAACGCTGATCCAGCAACTACCGTAACTATTGGTTGGGATCAAACATCAGGAACAGATCCTATTGTGTTTTATGGAAAGAAAGATTGTGGAATAAAATATAAAAAATATAATTTCTCTAAAACTGTTGATAGAAATGTAAGGTCAAAGGGAATGAACAATAACTTTGTGAATTTATCGGAATTAGAACCAAACACGGCATATTTCTTTGTAATAAAAGACTCTGAGGGCGTAAGTGCTCGTTTTTGGTTTAAAACGGCATCAGATAGAAATATTCCAATGACATTTATAGCTGGTGGTGATTCCAGAAATAACAGGGAACCTCGTAAAAATGCAAATATTTTAGTTTCAAAAATAAAACCAACTGCAGTCTTTTTTGGAGGAGATATGACAGTGAGGAGTACAGATGAGCAATGGATTACATGGTTTGATGATTGGCAATTAACGATAGCGAAAGATGGTAGAATGTTTCCAATTTTGCCTGCACGAGGAAATCATGAAGACTCTAATCAAACGGTGCATGATTTGTTCGATACACAATCAAAAGAAATTTATTATGATATTACTTTTGGTGAAAACTTGTATACGATTTTTACATTAAATTCTGAAATATCTGCTGGTGGAAATCAATCAAAATGGTTGTTAGAGAAGTTGAAAAATGATAGCTCAATATGGAAATCTGCTCAGTACCACAAACCGATGCGTCCACATCAAAAAAGGAAGAAAGAAGGTAATGATGTATACAGTAGTTGGTCTCAGATTTTTTATGACTATAAAGTGAATTTGGTTTATGAATCGGATTCTCATGTTGTAAAAACAACGTATCCAGTAAAACCTTGTTCAGACAGTGTAAACTGTGAAGAAGGATTTGAACGAGATGATCTTAATGGAATTGTTTTTGTTGGTGAGGGATGTTGGGGGGCACCTATTAGGCCTGCAGACGATAATAAAGTATGGACGAGAGATTCAGGATCTTTTAACCAATTTAAGCATGTTACGGTGTGTGACTCTGAAATAGTATTGAAAACAATTATGGTTGATAATGCAAACCACGTTGGTGAAAATTCAAATACAGATAAACCTGGCGATTTGCCATCAGGGATTTCTGTATGGAAACCAACTAATGGTGAAGAGGTGGTTTTAAAAAATTGATGGTTGCTTAACAAGTAAATTATGATATGAATACATTTATTAGCTCAAAACAGACCTAATGATAAATAATCATGTTTTTTTAATTGTAAAGGTTAAATTCGAAAAATCCACAATTAGAACTGAACGTCACTTTCTTTCTTTAAAGAGAAATAAGTAAGTGTTCAACATAAAAAATCCCACCAAAGATAAACTAAGGTGGGATTTATAATAAAAATATCTTCGAAGTTATTTTATCATCTTGTAACTACGTTTGATAAAGTTTGTTAGCTCCTCACCGTGTAAAAGGTTTTGAGATAATTTGGCTAAATCAAAAGCTTGACCAATCAATTCTTTTTGTATAGCCTCGTCTTTAGTGTCTAGAATTTCTTTTACCAAGTCATTATTTGTATTGACAACAAGGTTGTACATTTCGGGCATATTTTGCATTCCGAACATTCCACCTCCACCAGACTGACTCATTTCTTTCATTCTTCTCATGAATTCAGGAACGGTAATGCTAAATGGATTTGAGTTAGAATCTAGCGATTCCAATTGAACAGTATAGGTTTCTTTCGGAATATTACCTTCAATAATAGGCTTTAAAACTTCTTTTTCCTCGTCAGAGAGTTTGCTTATCTTTTCTTCATCCTTTTTGATAAGGTTGTCAATATGGTCAGAATCTACACGAGTAAATTTTAATTTCTCATTACTTGATTCTATTTTTTGAATTAAGTGCGAAACGATTGGAGAGTCTAATAATAAAACTTCGTATCCTTTCTCTTTAGCCTCTTGTATGTATCCATGTTGTGCTTCCTTGTTTGCTGCGTAAAGAACAATTGTATTTCCGTCTTTGTCAGTTTGAGCAGCTTTTATCCTTTCTTCTAGCTCTTCTATAGTGAAGAATGTGTCGTCTACTGTTGGAAATAATGAGAATTTTTTTGCTTTGTCGTAGAACTTATCATCAGATAACATTCCGTATTCAATAATAACTTTGATGTCATTCCATTTTTGCTCAAAGTCTTCTCTATCTTTCTTGAATAAAGAGGTCAATTTGTCAGCAATTTTTTTGGTGATATACCCAGAGATTTTCTTTACGGCACCATCAGCTTGTAAGTATGATCGAGAAACATTCAAAGGAATATCTGGTGAATCAATTACACCTTTGAGCATTTGTAAGAAATCAGGTACAATTCCTTCAACATTATCGGTAATAAATACTTGATTTTGGTACAATTGAATTTTGTCTTTTTGCATATCCATTCCTTGGCTTAACTTAGGGAAATATAGAATTCCTGTTAAGTTAAAAGGATAATCAACATTTAAATGAATGTTAAATAATGGCTCTTCAAATTGAGTGGGGTATAATTCTCTGTAAAATCCGTTGTAGTCGTCAGCTTTTAAATCTGCAGGTTTCTTAGTCCATGCAGGATTTACATTATTAACAATATTGTCAACAGAAATCTGCTTGTGAGGTTCTGTAGTCTCTTTTCCATCCGAATCTTTTGTTGTTTTCGGGGTGAATTCTGGATCATTTATTTCTTTCGTACCAAATTTGATAGGAATTTGATTAAAACGATTGTATTTGTTTAGTAGCTCACTAATTTTAGCATCCTCCAAAAAGTCTAAAGAGTCATCAGCTATATGTAAGACAATTTCAGATCCTCTGATGTCTTTTTCAACAGGCGCTATTTCGTAATTAGGAGATCCGTCACAGCTCCATTTTACAGCAGCAGCATCATTATACGCTTTTGTGATAATTTCTACTTTGTCGGCAACCATAAAAGCAGAATAGAAACCTAATCCAAAATGTCCTATAATTCCAGTATCTTCTACTTTGTCCTTATACTTATCGATAAATTCTTCAGCACCAGAAAAAGCAATTTGGTTGATGTATTTTTCAACTTGTTCTTCATTCATACCAATACCTTGGTCAATGATACGAAGAGTTTTGTTCTCTTTGTCTGCAATAACTTCAATGATTGGATTGCCGTATTCTTCCGTACCAGCTTCCCCCATATCAATTAAATGCTTCATTTTTGAGGTCGCATCTGTTGCATTTGAAATTAGTTCACGTAAGAATATCTCGTGATCAGAATACAAAAACTTTTTAATAAGTGGGAAGATATTTTCAACCGACACATTAATGTTTCCTTTTGCCATAATTATATGTTTAAATGATTTGTTTATTAATCTGATTTTTTAGAATCAAATAAAGTACCAAAAATCAATCTCTGACGAGTAGGCAGGTATGTGTGACAGAATGACATTTGTAAATTTATTAGAGGGGGCTATTAATAATATTGATTTAAAACAAACATCGTATAGGTTCTGATACACTGACCATTATTCTTAAAAATCATGTTGTCATTTACATTAGTGATAATGAACCATTAAAATAAATCGTTTTTTTGTGTTTTTTTTACAAAAAGCTCTTGCACTAGACAAAAGGTTTTGTATATTTGCCCCGCTTTTAGTGGATGGTTTTGAACCGAAGCTATGATTAATAAAAAGATTTTAAAAATATAAGTAATGCCGAAAAGAACATTCCAACCATCAAAAAGAAAAAGAAGAAACAAACACGGTTTTAGAGAAAGAATGGCTTCAGCTAATGGACGTAAAGTTTTGGCTAGAAGACGTGCTAAAGGAAGAAAAAGATTATCAGTTTCATCTGACGCAAGACCAAAGAAATAATGGATATTTAATTCATACAAATTAGGTGTTACTATTTTATTAGTAGCACCTTTTTTTTGAATATCTAACTCTCTAGTAAATATAATATCAAAAGTGCTGAGTGCCTTTTCTTTAAAAATAACAGGATGCCAAAAAACACAAAAATTAAATCAGTTTTAATTATAGGTTCTGGTCCAATTGTAATTGGACAAGCATGTGAATTTGATTATTCAGGTTCTCAATCTATAAGATCTTTAAAAGAAGAGGGGATAGAGGTGACATTGATCAACTCGAACCCTGCTACAATTATGACAGATCCGTCATTAGCGGATAATGTTTATTTGAAACCATTGACAACAAAGTCAATTATTGAAATCTTAAAAAATCACCCAAATATTGATTCTGTTTTACCTACGATGGGTGGACAGACTGCTTTAAACCTATGTATTGAAGCTGATGAAAAAGGAATTTGGGAAGATTTTAATATCAATATGATTGGTGTTGATATCGATGCAATTAATGTTACTGAGGATAGAGAGCAATTTCGTGAATTAATGGGGAAGATTGGTGTTAAAATGGCACCTCAAGCTACGGCAACTTCCTTCCTACAAGGAAAGACGATAGCTCAAGAATTTGGGTTTCCATTATGTATTCGTTCCTCGTTTACTTTAGGTGGAGCTGGTGCTGCAATTGTATATGACGAAGCTGACTTTGATGATTTATTATCTAATGGATTAGAGATTTCTCCAATTCATGAGGTGATGATTGATAAAGCTATGATGGGTTGGAAAGAATACGAATTAGAGCTTTTGCGTGATCGAAACGATAACGTAGTAATTGTGTGTTCTATCGAAAATATGGATCCTATGGGTATCCATACAGGTGATTCCATTACGGTTGCTCCTGCGATGACATTAAGTGATTCTACTTTCCAGAGAATGCGGGATATGGCAATTCATATGATGCGTTCTATTGGAGATTTTGAAGGTGGATGTAATGTTCAGTTTGCTGTTTCTCCAGATGAAAAGGAGGATATAATTGCTATTGAAATAAACCCACGGGTTTCTCGTTCTTCTGCATTGGCATCTAAGGCAACTGGATATCCAATTGCTAAAATAGCTACAAAATTGGCTTTAGGATATTCTTTAGATGAATTGAATAATCAAGTAACTGGAAATACTTCAGCTCTATTCGAGCCGACTTTAGATTATGTGATTGTAAAGATTCCTCGATTCAATTTTGATAAATTTGAGGGGGCAGATAGAACATTAGGCCTTCAGATGAAAGCTGTAGGAGAAGTGATGGGGATTGGACGTTCCTTCCAAGAGGCATTGCACAAAGCTACACAGTCGTTAGAAATTAAACGTAATGGTTTGGGAGCTGATGGTAAAGAAGAAACACACTATGATACAATTATATCTAAGTTGACTCATGCATCTTGGGATAGAGTTTTTTCTATTTATGATGCAATCAAAGCAGGTATATCTCTAAGTAAAATTTACGATATCACAAAGATCGATATGTGGTATTTAAAGCAATATGAGGAGTTGTTTACTTTGGAAAAAGAAATTTCTGGTTTTAAATTGGATACCCTATCTAAAGACTTATTACTTGAAGCAAAACAAAAAGGATATGGTGATAGACAGATAGCGCATATGCTAGGTTGTTTAGAATCTGAAGTGTATAAAAAACGTGAGGAGTTAAATGTCAATCGTGTTTATAAATTAGTTGATACTTGTGCTGCTGAGTTTGCCGCACAGACTCCATATTATTATTCTACATTTGAAAATACAATGACAACTGCAGATGGGAAAACGTATTCTGCTAATGAGTCTATTGTAACTAAAAAGAAAAAAGTGGTTGTTTTGGGATCCGGACCAAACAGAATTGGTCAGGGGATTGAATTTGATTATTGTTGTGTGCACGGTGTCTTAGCAGCTAAGGAAGCTGGATTCGAAACAATTATGATCAATTGTAACCCTGAAACGGTGTCTACAGATTTTGATACAGCTGATAAATTGTACTTTGAACCAGTATTCTGGGAACATATTTATGACATTATTCGTCATGAAAAACCGGAAGGTGTAATTGTTCAATTGGGTGGACAAACAGCATTGAAATTAGCTGAGAAATTAGAAGCTTATGGCATTAAAATTATGGGAACTAGTTTTGAAGCACTAGATTTAGCAGAAGATAGAGGACGTTTTTCAGAGATGTTAACTTCTTTAGAAATTCCTTTCCCTCAATTTGGAACGGCTACAAATGCGGATGAGGCTTTAGCAATTGCAGATAGTTTGGATTTTCCTATCTTAGTACGTCCATCCTATGTTTTAGGTGGTCAAGGAATGAAAATTGTAATTAACAAAGAAGAGTTAGAAGCGCATGTCGTTGAATTACTTCGTTCTATTCCTGGAAATAAATTATTGTTAGATCATTATTTGGAAGGTGCTATTGAAGCGGAAGCAGATGCTATTTGTGATGCAGACGGCAATGTGTATATTATTGGTATCATGGAACATATTGAACCTTGTGGAGTGCACTCTGGAGATTCTAATGCCACTTTACCGCCATTCAATCTTGGTGAATTTGTAATGAATCAAATTAAAGAGCATACAAAGAAAATTGCTGTTGCGTTAAAAACAAAGGGTTTGATCAATATTCAATTTGCAGTAAAGGATGATACCGTATATATCATTGAAGCAAATCCAAGAGCTTCACGTACTGTACCATTTATAGCGAAGGCTTACGGAGAACCTTATGTGAATTACGCGACAAAAGTGATGTTAGGAGTGAATAAGGTCACTGATTTTAAATTTAAGCCAGAGCTTGAAGGTTTTGCAATAAAACAGCCGGTATTCTCATTTAATAAGTTCCCTAATGTAGATAAAAAATTAGGGCCAGAGATGAAGTCAACAGGAGAAAGTATTTTATTTATTGATGATTTAAAGGATGATGCGTTTTACGAATTGTATTCAAGAAGAAAAATGTATTTAAATAAATAAAACAGTCAAGTTAAAAAAGGCTCCCAAATATTGGGAGCCTTTTTTTTTTCGTCTAGAATTTCTATCGGTATCTTTTATTCTAAAATTAATTTATATTTTTTTTTGTCAGTACTTTATAATTTGACTACTAGAACGTTTATGACCGCATTGAATGTCTATAGTATAAATACCTGCAGGGAGTTGTTTTAGTTGAATGGTGTTTTCTGTTTTCGGTATTGCCCCAAAAGCAACAATTTTCCCGGTAAGGTCGTTTACACGATAAGTAGCATCGTTATAATTATTAGGTAATATAATGGTTAAATCATTTATTATGGGATTTGGGTAGATATGTACTTTTTGTTCACTTAAATTCTGAACGCTTAGTGTTTCTACTATTTGCGAACTAGTAGTAACAACTTGGTCACCTGCATTACCATTGCCGTTTCCTGCTACTCCAGCGGCATAAAATTTTATTTGTCCCTCGTCAATTAATGGAGAGGTCCATGTAAAAGACCAAGAGGTGCTATTTGCATTTTCATGAGTTACATGTTCGCCACTATGTTTTATTTGAGAATTGGCCCCAGCACTAAAAGATCCAACATTTAAATTATCACTCAAACGTTCTGCATTTATTAAAAAACCATGTTTACTAGCAGTAGAGTTGATTGCTACATCTATGGTGTAGGTTGTGTTCAAAGCGTATCCTTCTTCTGGGATGTTTGTAGTTATCGATAATGAAGCGTCATAATCTTGAGGATTTGAATTATGACATTGCGTACAAGTAACTCCATTTTCTCCAGGAGATCCGGTGTTATAACCATCTCGGCCACTTGAATTTGAAACCAATAATAATGAAGTTAACGGTATGCAACAAAGTAAAGACTTGAATGCAATCCTTTTCACTGATTTTTTATTGAATAGAATCATTGTTTAAATAGGTTTTGATTAAATATTTTTTTACTAATTGAGTTTAAAAGCTTGTATTTGGAATTTAAGTTTTCTTGACTTTATTAAGGTAGCGGGTATTTCATGGTTTTTCTTGTAGAACTTTTTAAAAATTATTTGTATTTACATAAAAGTAAGAATTTTAATTTAATTTATATCTTTGCTTTTCAAAGATTAAATAATGAATTATATACTTTATGATGGGGCTTCAAGGGAAGATTTATTACCCTTTACTTATACGCGTCCGGTCGCTGATATTAGGATTGGAGTTCTTTCAATGAAAGAAAAATGGGAACAATTTTTAGGCTTTACGACCACTTATCTTACTGAAGAATACTTAGAAATTAAATATCCTGTTGTTGAATTTGAAGAAAATGTTTATATCAATGCTTCTGTTCTTCCTTCGCATAAGTTAGTTGTGATAATTCAATCTTTGTCGGAAAATCAAGGAGTTTTATATAACGGTGAGGTAATTGCTTTTTTTGCTAAAAAAAATCAAGAATCGGTAGATTTCGAAACGTATGATTTGATTGATTTTTCTGAAGAAGTTCTAAAATTAGAAAAATTAACAGATATTTTCTCGATGAATCATAAAGCGATTGAATTAGATTTTAATTTGCTGACTAAAAATAGAGAATCAGAACCAATTTCATCAACAAATAATATAATTGGGAAGGAAAATGTTTTTTTGGAAAAAGGAGTAGTGATGGAGTTTGTTACTATTAATGCAAGTGAAGGTCCGGTATATATTGGAAAAGACACTTTACTAATGGAAGGTAGTTTGATACGTGGACCTTTTTCTTTAGGAGCAAATTCTGTTCTTAAAATGGGAGCGAAAATTTATGGAGGCACCACAATAGGTCCAAATTGTACTGTAGGAGGAGAAGTGAAAAATGTTGTATTTTTCGGTAATTCTAATAAAGGTCACGATGGTTATTTAGGGAATTCAGTGGTAGGCGAATGGTGTAATTTTGGAGCTGATACAAATTGCTCAAATATGAAAAACAACCATAACGACATCAAGTTATGGAATTATTCTAAAAATAGATTTGTACCATCAGGGTTTAGATTTTGTGGTTTGTTTTTGGGGGACTATTCGAAATTAGGAATTAATAGTATGCTTAACACGGGTACAGTCATCGGAGTTTCGGTGAACTCGTTTGGAGCAAAATTCCCTAAGAAATTTATTCCTTCTTTTAGTTGGGCGGGAGAAGATAATATTGTGGAATATACGTTTGATAAAGCAATAGATGCTGCAAAAAAAATGAGTGGTTTAAAAAACAAAGAGTTTATTGAAAAGGATGCTCTTATTTTAAGACATGTTTTTGAATTAAGTAAACGTTTTAGATAAGTTCTCAAGACAAAAAAGCCTTTCCAAAAGAAAGGCTTTTTTATATCGTAGGAAATTTACTTAGGAGCAGTATTCAATACTTCTCCCTTAATCCTGATTATTTTTTTTGTCTCCGATGCGTTGGATGTTAGGGTTATCGTTTTTGAAAATCGCCCAACTCTTCCTGTGGCATATTTTACACCTATTTCTCCTTTTTCTCCTGGCATGATAGGTTCTTTTGGCCAAGTTGGGACAGTACACCCGCAGCTACCTTTTGCATTTGAAATTATTAAAGGACTGCCTCCTGTATTGGTAAATATAAAAACACGATTTCCATCAGCATTCTTTTCAATGGTTCCATAATCAATAACTTCTTTTTCAAAATTAAAGATCGCAGAATTTGCATCAAAATCTTCAAGAGGTTCCGCAATCGGTGCATATACTGCATTTTTAACAGTTTCTGTTTTCTGAGCATTTAGAGTGATTGTACCCATGAGTAAAACAAAGGCAAATAAAATATTTTTCATATGATATAATTTATATTAACAAAAATAAACATATTTATGACCTTACAAAATATAGGATTGTTAACTTTTTAGTTAAAAGAGATAATTGTACTTTTGTTGCGCTAAAAAGCCATTAAGGGCTTTAAAAATAATTGAAATTTTAATACAACTTACTTTAGATGATCCCAAATAAATACAACCCGGAAAATGTAGAAGACAAATGGTATAGCTATTGGATGGATAATGGATATTTTCATTCAACTCCAAATGAAAAAGAAGCTTATACAATTGTCATCCCTCCACCAAATGTAACCGGTGTTTTACATATGGGTCATATGTTGAATAATACCATTCAGGATGTATTGATTCGTCGTGCGCGTTTGAAAGGGTTTAATGCTTGCTGGGTTCCAGGAACCGATCATGCATCAATAGCAACAGAGGCAAAAGTGGTTGCGAAATTAAAGGAAGAGGGATTTAATAAAGATGATTTGACCCGTGAGGAGTTTTTGAAACATGCATGGGAATGGACAGATAAGCACGGTGGAATTATTTTAGAGCAATTAAAAAAGTTAGGAGCTTCTTGCGACTGGGAACGAACGGCTTTCACAATGGATGATGATTTAAGTGGTGCTGTTTCAAAGGTATTTGTCGACTTATATTCGAAAGGATTGATTTACCGCGGTTATAGAATGGTGAATTGGGATCCTGAAGCGAAAACAACGTTGTCTGATGAGGAAGTTGAATTTGTTGAAAAACAAGGGAATCTTTACTATATCAATTATAAAATTGAAGGTTCTCAAGAAAATATTACTGTAGCGACTACACGGCCAGAAACATTGTTAGGAGATACGGCAATTTGTATCAACCCAAATGATGAACGGTTTTCTCATTTAAAAGATAAAAAAGTAATTGTTCCTATAGTGAATAGAGTTATTCCAATTATTGAGGACGAATATGTAGATCTAGAGTTTGGTACGGGATGTTTGAAAATTACCCCTGCACACGATCAAAATGACAAGGCTATAGGAGAGAAGCATGGTTTAGAAGTTATCGATATCTTAAACGATGATGGAACTTTAAATTCCTTAGGGTTGCATTACGAAGGGAAGGATCGTTTTTTGGTTAGAAAAGAGATTGCAAAGGAATTAGAAGTTTCGGGAGCTTTGGTGAAGATAGAACAACATATGCATAAAGTTGGTGTTTCTGAGAGAACAAAGGCGGTAATTGAGCCAAAGATTTCGGTACAGTGGTTTCTAAAAATGGATGAAATTGTAAAACCTGCTTTAAAAGCTGTGCTAAAAGACGAGGAAATTAAATTTTACCCTAAGCATTACAATAGTACGTATAAATACTGGTTAGAAAATATTCGTGATTGGAATATTTCTAGACAATTATGGTGGGGGCATCAAATACCGGCTTACTTTTATGGTGAAGGCTTAAAGGATTATGTTGTTGCAGAATCAACAGAGGAAGCAGTTATAAAAGCACAAGAGGTAACTGGAAATAAAGAACTGACAGTTGATGATATCAAACAAGATCCTGATGCACTAGATACTTGGTTTTCTTCGTGGTTGTGGCCAATATCTTTATTTGATGGAATTAAAAATCCAAACAATGAGGAGTTTAATTATTACTACCCAACAAATGATTTGGTTACTGGACCAGATATTATTTTCTTTTGGGTAGCGCGTATGATTTTTGCAGGGTATGAATTTTCAAAAGCAAAACCATTTAATAATGTTTACTTTACGGGAATTGTGAGGGACAAGCAACGTAGAAAGATGTCCAAATCATTAGGGAATTCTCCTGATCCAATTGAGTTAATGAAAAAGTACGGTGCAGATGGTGTTCGTACTGGTTTATTGCTAAGCGCTGCCGCTGGAAACGATTTGTTATTTGATGAAGAATTATGTGAACAAGGACGTAATTTTTCGAGTAAAGTTTGGAATGCCTTTCGATTAATTAATGGATGGGAAGTTTCTGAAGATATAACACAACCAAAATCGTCTAAAACGGCTATTGCATGGTACACTGCGAAGTTTCAAAAAGCATTGGTAAGCATAGAGAAGTCTTTTGAAGAATATAGAATCTCAGAAGCGTTAATGACGATTTATAAGCTAATTTATGATGATTTTTCTTCATGGTTCTTAGAGATGATTAAACCTGAGTATCAACAACCAATTGATGCGATAACTTACAAAGCTGCTATCTCGTGTTTAGAAGACAATTTAAAGGTATTACATCCTTACATGCCTTTCTTAACGGAAGAAATTTGGCAACATATTTCAGATAGAACTCCTGAAGAGGCCTTAATTATTGCTGAATACCCTAAGTTAGTTTCATTTGATTCTGAAATTATTAAAGATTTTGAATTTGCATCTGAAGTAATTTCTGGGGTTAGAAAAATTAGAAAAGACAAAAACATTAGCTTTAAAGATTCAATTGAATTGTATGTTTTAGATAACGAAAATGCTAGTAGAAAATTCAATACGGTAATTGAAAAACTTGGAAATACCTGTAAAATTGAAAAAGTTGACACTATAGTAGAAGGAGCTCTAAGTTTTAGAATTAAATCAAACGAATACTTTATTCCAGTATCTGGTAATATTAACGTAGAAGAAGAAATTGCAAAAATCACGGAAGAATTAAAATATACGGAAGGTTTTTTGAAGTCTGTTCAGAAAAAATTGAGCAACGAACGATTTGTGAGTAACGCACCTGAAAAAGTAATTGCAATGGAACGCAATAAAGAGGCCGATGCTTTGGCTAAAATTGAAACATTAAAAACAAGTTTGGCAACATTATAAAGATTTGTTTACCAAATAAATTAAGATTTTTAAGTACTTTAATCATACAAAATATATCCATGAGTGAATTTAATACTTTTTCAGAAGTGATACAATCAAGTGTTTCGGCAGATGATTTTGTTAAGATTACGCTAAGCAAACCATTGAGGAAAAACGATGGGTTGAGGAATATTTATGTTCGTCTTGCATTGATTCAGGAAGAAGTGAAAATGTCTTTTACTTTTCATTATAAGACGAATGATCAAGTTAAGAATTATGGAATTGTTGAGGGAATAGAATTGTTAAAAGAATTTTTGTTATCGACCTTTAGAACTGCAGTTGTTTTTACGTTAAAAGAAGATTTACAAGTTTTCGTTTCTAAGAAGAAGGTAGTTTCGTTTAAAAAAGGTACTCCAAGTTTTACGAACAAGCCTCCCATCACGCATGATAAGCCTAAAGAGAAAAGAGCAGATATGGGTGCGTATCTTCGTTTTTTAGGGGTTACAGATGCTGATAATAATGTAATTCCGAAAATGTCTGATAAGTTTCGTCAGATTAATAAGTATTTAGAGATCATGGAGGGATTAATTTCCAACACGAAATTACCAAAAAAAATTCAGATTGTTGATATGGGATCTGGAAAAGGATACTTAACTTTTGCGTTGTATGATTATTTGGTGGTACAAAGAAAAATGGATGTAACTGTTACTGGGATTGAATTACGTCAAGAATTGGTTGATTATTGTAATGGTGTTTCGGAGAAGTGCGAGTTTGAAAACTTAAAATTTGAATGCAAGCCTATTCAGGAATATGCAAATAAAAAAATAGACATTCTTATCGCACTACATGCTTGTGATACGGCCACAGATGATGCAATAACCAAAGGGATTGTTGCAAAAGCAGGCTTAATTGTATGTGCACCATGTTGCCATAAACAAATACGTCAATCGCTAAAAGGTAAGGAGCAAGGAGATCCTATTTTAAAATATGGTATCTTTAAAGAACGTCAATATGAAATGGTAACAGATACAATTAGAGCTTTGATTCTAGAAAAAAGACATTATCAAACAAAAATATTTGAATTTATTTCTAATGAGCACACACGTAAAAATGTGATGCTAGTGGCAACAAAATCAAACAAAGAAGTGGATGAAAAAGGATTGAATACAAAAATAAAAGTTCTAAAAGATACTTATGGTATTAAAGAACATTATTTAGAAACGCAAATCAAATAACTTTAGTAAGAATCGATAAGGCGCTGTTGTCTAAAATAATTTTAGTTGTGTACGATCATTAATAAAATTTTATAAAATTGAATCCTAACTTTAATATTGTTCTCGTAAATCCTCAGATACCTAATAATACCGGTAATATTGGTCGTTTATGTGTCGGTAGTTTGAGCAAGTTGCATTTGGTGAAACCCTTGGGGTTTGAAATTACAGATAGTAGAGTAAAGCGAGCAGGTTTGGATTATTGGGGTGATTTAGATTTGACCTATCATGATAATTTTGAGGCATTAATTTCTTCAATTAATACCCTTGAACGAGTTTTCTTTTTTACAACCCGTGCTCAGAAAACCTATTATGATATTGACTATCAAGAAGGCGATTGGTTGATTTTTGGCAGAGAATCAGACGGTCTACCACAAGAAATTGTGAACCGTTATATGCCTCAATGTGTAAAAATTCCTTTTCCAGGAACCGTAAGGAGCTTCAATTTAGGAAATGCCGTTGCTATGTCATTAGGAGAAGGATTACGCCAATTAAAAAGGTAATATATTCGTTGTTGTAAGTAGTAACTTGTCTATCTATATTGAGCATATATCATTGATTTTATTTACTTTTGCAAAAAAATAAAAATCATACAATGCTTTCAGTATCAAACTTATCTGTACAGTTCGGTAAACGTGTTTTATTCGACGAAGTAAACACAAAATTTGTTCAAGGAAATTGTTATGGAATTATCGGAGCTAATGGAGCTGGTAAATCTACGTTTCTAAAAATATTAACGGGTGAAATGGAGCCTACTTCAGGTTATGTATCTCTTGAGAAAGGCAAGCGAATGTCTGTGTTATCTCAAGATCATTTTGCTTTCGATGAGTTTCCTGTATTAGAAGCTGTAATGATGGGAAACAAAGAGATGTTTGCTGTTAAAAAAGAAATTGATGAATTGTATGCTAATTATACAGATGAAAATGCTGATAAAATTGGTGAGCTTCAAGTAGTTTTTGAGGAAATGGGAGGTTGGACTGCTGAAAGTGATGCAGCCACAATGCTATCTTCTTTAGGAATTAAAGACGACATGCATTATACTCTAATGGGAGATTTAGACGGGAAACAAAAAGTACGTGTGTTGATATCTCAAGCATTATTTGGTAACCCAGATGTACTGATTATGGATGAACCCACTAATGATCTGGATTTTGAAACGATTGCTTGGTTAGAACATTTTTTAGCAAATTATGAAAATACTGTAATTGTAGTATCGCATGACCGACACTTTTTGGATGCTGTATGTACACATATCTCTGATATTGATTTTGGTAAAGTAAATCAATATTCTGGAAATTATACTTTTTGGTATGAATCTAGTCAGTTAGCGGCTAAGCAAAGAGCGCAGCAAAATAAAAAGGCTGAGGATAAGAAGAAAGAATTAGAAGAGTTTATCCGTCGTTTTTCTGCAAATATGGCTAAATCTAAGCAAGCTACAAGTAGAAAAAAGATGATTGAAAAATTAAATGTGGATGACATAAAACCATCGAGCAGAAGGTATCCTGCTATTATTTTTGAAAGAGAAAGAGAGGCAGGAGATCAGATTTTAAATGTTGAGAATTTATCAAAAGAAATTGATGGAGAGGTATTGTTTAAAAATGTTAATATCAATCTTGCAAAAGGAGATAAAGTTGCACTTATTTCAAAAAGTTCAAAAGCAGTGACTTCTTTTTATGAAATATTAAACGGGAATATCGATGCAGATTCCGGTTCATTTGATTTTGGAGTAACTACAAATCAGTCATACCTTCCACTTGAGAATGCAGAGTTTTTTCAAAATGCAGAATTGGACTTGGTAGATTGGTTACGTCAATATGCAAAAACAGAAGAAGAGAGAGAAGCTGTTCACTTAAGAGGGTTTTTAGGGAAGATGATTTTTAGTGGAGAGGAAGCTTTAAAGAAATGCAATGTGCTTTCTGGAGGAGAAAAAGTAAGGTGTATGCTTTCTCGTATGATGATGGTTAGAGCGAATGTATTGATGTTAGATGAGCCTACGAATCACCTAGACTTAGAATCTATTCAAGCATTAAATAATTCATTGACAAATTTTCAAGGAACCGTATTGTTTTCTACACATGATCATGAGTTTGCTCAGACAGTTGCAAATAGAGTCATTGAAATCACACCAAAAGGTGTAATTGATAAATATGCTACTTTCGATGAGTATTTGTCTGATTCTAAAGTAAAGGAACAAAGAAAAAAAATGTATAGTTAACTACCTTTCCAAAGTATAAAAAAGGTGCTTTTCAGTGGTTAAAGTGTTTTTTTATGAGTTGCTTTATAGTTAGATTGCTTTTAATAAAAAAAGAGGATTCTTAAATGAATCCTCTTTTTTAGTTGTTATTTAAATATATTATCTAACGATGGTTTGTTTTCTATCTGGTCCTACAGAAACGATACTGATTTTTGTTTCCGTCTCTTTTTCTATAAAAGCAATGTATTCAGATAATTCATTTGGGAACTCAGATTCTGAAGTCATTTCAGTTATATCTTCTTTCCAACCTTTAAATTCTTTGTAGATAGGTTTCACGTTTTCTGGCTCAATATTGTAAGGGAAATGCTCAATTACTTCTCCTTTGTATTCGTAAGCCGTACAAACTTTTAATGTCTCAAACCCTGAAAGTACGTCACCTTTCATCATGTTTAACTGTGTTACTCCATTTATTTGGCAGGCATATTTTAAAGCTACCAAGTCTAACCAACCACATCTTCTAGCTCTACCCGTTGTAGCACCAAATTCATGACCGACTTTGGCCATTCGAGCCCCGTCTTCATCAAACAATTCTGTTGGGAACGGACCTGAACCTACACGTGTTACATAAGCCTTAAAGATTCCATAAACTTCACCAATTGTGTTTGGAGCAATACCTAAACCAGTACAAGCGCCTGCTGCAGTCGTATTAGATGATGTTACAAATGGATATGTACCAAAATCAACATCTAATAAAGATCCTTGTGCACCTTCAGCTAAAATCGTTTGTTTTCCTTTTATTGCTTTGTGAAGGTATTCTTCACTATCAATAAAGGTCATTTCTTTTAATCTTGCAACGGCAATAAAAAACTCAGCTTTTAATTCGTCTAAATTATATTCAATATCAACATCAAAAAAGTCAAGCATTTTCAAGTGCTTTTGAGTTAAGACATCAAAGATATCTTCCCAATTACTTAGCTCTAAGTCTCCAACACGCATTCCATTACGTCCTGTTTTGTCCATATAAGTTGGTCCAATACCTTTCAAAGTAGAACCGATCTTAGCTTTTCCTTTTGATGCCTCAGAAGCTGCATCAAGTAAACGGTGCGTAGGAAGGATTAAATGTGCCTTTCTTGAAATTAGAATTTTTGCATTTAAGTCTAAATTAAACTTATCTAAATTTTCCAACTCTTTTTTAAAGATAACAGGGTCTATAACTACTCCGTTTCCAATAATATTTAATGCTTCATCATGAAATATTCCTGACGGAATTGTATGTAAGACATGTTTGTGTCCATCAAAAATCAATGTATGTCCTGCATTAGGTCCTCCTTGAAAACGAGAAATTAAGTTGTAATTCTTGGTAAGAACATCTACAATCTTACCTTTTCCTTCATCCCCCCATTGTAAGCCTAATAATAAATCTACAGCCATTATCTAAAAATTAATTTGTTTATTTGTTATGATTGTCTTTTTTTTCCGTAAAAATAAAGTGAATGATCTTCAATATCGATATTGAAAAACTCTTCAATAGATTTCTTGATATTTTGGATTCTCGGATCACAAAACTCAATAACCTCCCCAGTATCTAAAATAACATGGTCGTGTTGTTTGTTGAAAAAGCTTTTTTCATAGTGTGCTTGGTTTTGACCAAATTGGTGTTTCCTAACAAGCCCACTACTTAATAATAATTCAATGGTATTGTACAACGTAGCTCGGCTAACCCTATAATTTTTATTCTTCATACTGATATACAATGATTCGATATCAAAATGATCATCTAAATCATATATTTCTTGAAGAATAGCAAATCTTTCGGGAGTCTTTCTGTGGTTGTTTTTTTCTAAAAACTTCACAAAAACCGATTTAACTGTTTCTTGATTATTAAGATTACTTTCCATTGACATAACTATTTAAAATAGCAAAACGCAAATTTAACTTTATTTTTCATTTAGACGAGTTGATTTGTTAATTAATTTGTATGTTTTTCAATTAAATTTCAAACAAAAACATTTAATCAACATCTCCCTTTAATCAATTTAGAAAAGAAATGTTTCATTTCTTTTGTAGTTCAATTTATTAATCAACACGCATTACTCTGTTGATCCCATCTATTTTTAAAATATTCTCTATTAGTTTTTTGAGTTGTGTTTTGTTGCGTACGTCTAGTGTAATTTTTCCTTGAAAAATAGAACCACGAGTTACTGAATTTATGTTGTATATATTCATGTTAGAATTCCCTGAAATAATTCTCGTTAAATTATTGAGGATGCCTAATTTGTCTTCACCACTTATTTTTAAAGTAACTTTAAAAGTTTGTTTTGAAGAATCTATCCATTTTGCAAACATTACCCTATAAGCATAATTAGATTGCATGCTTATGGCATTTGGACAGTCATGTTTATGCACCTTTATTCCATCGTTAATGGTAAGAAAACCAAAGACTTTATCACCAGAAATTGGATTACAACATTTAGACAGTGTATATTCTAATTTCTCCTCATCTTTTCCAAAAACTAAAAGATCGTAATAGTTAGTTAATTCATCGGAATCTTCTTTTACTTTTTTACTTCCCGTTCTTTGAATTTTATTTTTGAAAAAATTGTATATAGAATTACTTCTTTGATTGGCAAAGCTTTTTAATTCAGAGTTCTCTATAGAGCCAATGCCTATTCTGTAAAATAAATCAAAACTAGTTTTTAGTTTGAAATACTTGACCAACTCGTTTACAGATTTTTCATTAAACGGAATTTTTAATTGTTTTAATTTTCTAGTTAAGAGTATTTTTCCTTCATTAGAAATTCCTTTTTCTTCTTCTTTTAAAGCAGCCCTTATTCTTGCTCTAGCTCTTGCTGTTAGAACAAATTCTAACCAACGAGTGTTTGGTTTTTTTGTGTTAGATGTCATCACCTCAACTTGATCTCCACTACTAAGAGCCGTATCTAAAGGTGTGAGTTTTCCATTGACTTTTGCTCCTCTGCATTTCAGACCTATATCTGTATGTATTGAAAAAGCAAAGTCCAGTGCAGAGGCTCCTTTAGGTAATGTTTTTAAGTCACCTTTAGGGGTAAATACAAAGATTTCTTCGGAATACAAATTTAGTTTAAAATCTTCAACAAAATCAATGGCATCTATACTCTTATTCTCAAGGGAGTCTTTCAAACGATCTAGCCATGTTTCAAGTCCTTTTTCATTTTGATTTCCTTGTTTATATTTGAAATGTGCTGCATAGCCTTTTTCAGCGATTTCATCCATTCTATCTGAACGAATTTGAACCTCTACCCAATTTCCTTCTGGGCCCATGACGGTAATATGTAAAGATTCATAACCTGTCGTTTTTGGATTTGTAATCCAATCTCTCAATCGTAAAGGGTTGGGATTGTATTTTTCAGTGATGATCGAGTAAATTTTCCATGCATCAAACTTCTCATTATTTATATCTGATTTGTATATAATACGTATAGCAAATTTATCATATACTTCGTCGAATGTTACATTCTGAGCACGCATTTTTCTACGTATGGAATAAATAGATTTAGTGCGTCCTTTTATTTTATATTTAAAACCTTCATTCGCTAAATTTTCTCTAATGTTGTCAGCAAACTTTTCAATGTATGCTTGCTGTTCTTCCTTATTGGCATTAAGTTTTTCTTTTATGTCGTTAAACACTTCTGGCTCTGTATATTTTAATCCTAAGTCTTCTAGCTCTGTCTTAATATTATACAATCCTAATCGATGCGCCAATGGAGCATAGATGTATAGTGTTTCGGATGATATTTTTACTTGCTTATAACCAGGCATAGATTCCATGGTTTGCATATTGTGCAAACGATCGGCTATTTTTATCAGTATTACTCTTACATCATCATGTAAAGTTAAGAGCATTTTCCGAAAGTTTTCTGCTTGTATTGACGCGTCTTGTTCTTTATTTAATTTGGATATTTTAGTCAGTCCACTGACTATTTTGGCAATAGTTTCACCAAATAAGCGTTCCATGTCATTTACGGTATACGGTGTGTCTTCTACAACATCGTGCAGTAAAGCAGCAGCAATAGATTCCGCACCAAGGCCAATTTCATAGGCTACAATTTTAGCGACAGCAATGGGATGAAATATGTAGGGTTCTCCGGATTTTCGTCTTTGGTCACTGTGTGCCTCTAGTGCTAAGTCAAAAGCTTTTCTAATTAAAACCTTGTCGTCTGGAGATAACGTTTGGTACGTTCCTTTCAGTAGGTCTTTGTACCTACTTGCAATTTCTTTATTTTCTTCTTCGAGAGTAACATTATAGGTCATAAAAGGTACTTTTTAAGATTTTAAAATAAGTTTATTTTCTTAAATTACGAATTCTTTCTAGTAATGTGGGGTGGGAATAATGAATGAAAACCGTCGCTTTATGAGGTGTTAAATTACTTAAACTATTTTTCGAAAGTACTTTTAATGCGTTTATTAGTGCTTCAGGATTTGTGTAACTTTTTGCAAAATCATCTGCTTGGTATTCAAATTTACGGGAAATAAAATTCATAATTAGTCCGGTAAGTTCAGAAATAGGGCTGTATAAGATACTGAAAGTAATCAATCCGATATAAAAGCTTGTTTTCTCAATATTTAAAGCTTCTGACAATAGAGGGTTTCCTATCAAAAGTGATAAAAAGAATAGAGTGAGGCCTGTTAAAGCAATCGAAATTATAAGATTAAAAAGAATATGTTTTTTTTTATAATGCCCAACTTCATGAGCAAATACAGAGATTATTTGTTCTGTGGTAAGCTCTTCGATTAGTGTATCATAGAGGACAATACGTTTTTTTGGCCCAAATCCAGAGAAATAAGCATTTGCTTTTGTCGACCTTTTAGAGCCATCTATCACGAAAATTTTATCCAAATTAAAACCTATTTTTTGTGCAAATTTCTCCAATTCGTCTTTTAAGTTCCCATCTTCCAAAAGAGTTTGTTTGTTAAATAAGGGAACAATTAATGAAGAGTAAAATAAGTTTGTGAGAATCGTAAAAAAAGTAATGACTCCCCAAGCAAAGAGCCAGAATTGTTCTCCTGTATTTTGGTAAAACCATGTTACTATTGCCAGCATTGGCCCACCGACACTTATCGTAAGTATCAAACCTTTAAGTTTATCCAGAAAGAATATTTTTTTAGTAGTCCTGTTAAACCCAAATTTTTCTTCGATAACAAACGTTTTGTAATATAAAAAGGGACTATTGATGATATCATTACCAATAAATAAAACGGCAAAGTAGAACAATGTTTGCAGGATTTCGTTTGAAGTATAACTTCTAACGAAACTGTCTAACCAAGAGAATCCATCGAAAATAAAAAAGGACAGTGTTAATAAAATAGAGAAGCTATTGGTGTAAAAGGAAAAAACATAATTTGTTTTTTTATAATTTTGAGACTTTTTGTAGGCATCTAACTCATAGACATCTTTAAGCTCCTCTGGAAGAACATCATTAAAATGTTTTGCGTTAAAAAACGATATTAATTCTTCTTTCAGAAAATTCAAAATTACAATTCCAACTAAAAGTTGGTAGATTAAAGATGCAGTCATATTGATTTTAAAAAGATTAATGAAGTGTACAAAAGTAATAAGATTACTTTTAAAAATAATACATAGAGATAAAGAAGTATTTTAAGAACTAGTTATGTAAAGTTACGCTGTCTAGATGCTTCAAAAATAAGAATAGAAGCAGCCACAGAAACATTCATAGAATCAATTTCTCCATTCATAGGTATAATAATTTTTTTTGTTGAATTTTTAAGCCAATCTTTGGATAGACCAGTGGCTTCGGTTCCAACAATAATAGCGGTAGCATCTTTAAAATTTTGATTTTGGTATGGTTCAGAATCGTCCTCTAATGCAGCGGCATATGAATAAATATTTTTTTTATTTAAATACATAAGTATATCCTTAGTATCTGCAGTGGCTACCTGAGTGGTGAATAAACAACCAACACTACTTCTGATAATATTAGGGTTGTATAAGTCAGTTCTTGGATTGGCGATAAAAACAGCATCAATATTTGCAGCATCTGCAGTTCTTAAAAGGGCACCTATGTTTCCCGGTTTTTCCGGTGCCTCAGCGATTAAAATGAGGGGGGTGTCTCTTTTAAAAACTATATTATCAAGGCTGTGAGTTTTACTTTCGACAAGCCCTATTACCCCTTCAGTGGACTCTCTGTAGGCGATTTTTGCATAGACATCTTTGCTAACCTCTAAAAATTCGATTCCATCGTTTAAAGCGTTTTTAATAGTTGAAACTATATTTTCTGAGGTAATTTCCAAACAAAATAAGATTTTCTGAATTGTATATTTTCCTTTAGCCGCTAATTCAATTTCTCGATGTCCCTCTAATAAGAATGTACCTGTTTTTTTTCTGTTTCTAGATTTTTCTTTAAGTTGGACAAGTTCTTTTATCAAGGAATTTTGAAGACTTGTAATCTGTTTATGCATTGGTATCGTTTTGAACAAAAATATACAATATTCTATAGAATTCAATTGACTAAAATGTTATTTTCATATTCGCGTGGATATTAACTTTGACCCTTTTCTTAATACAAGTTTGTATTTGTTAGTTACAAAACTTAAATTTTAATTAAAGGCATCGTTATATTCGCTGCATATATCTTTAAATAGAATAGGGTAACAGATTTTCTCAAAAAAGTTATGTCGTGTGAGACGAATTTGTAAAAATTGTTCGGAAACAAAATTAGTAACGTTACGAATTTAGAGATTCATTTAATTTCGTTTAAAGCAATATTACAAAGTTTTAAATTTGATGCAACCCCAATATTTTATGGAATCAATATTCTTGAATAAGCGTTGTTTTTTATGTTGTTTTTTGAAAGGATTTTTTTGGTTAATTCAAACGGAATCTATCACTAATGGATGTATCCTTTTTTAGCTCCTAAATAAATCTAACGGGTGGGGTTTTATAATCCGAATAGTTTAAAACATTAACGTCTCGTTAATAATTAAGAAAACAATGGATGGTTACACAACGATATGTTTTTTTTAGATTCAACGATAACTCTATAAATATTTTCCGCAAAAAAAAGACAATAAATCTTTAATCTTTGAATATTTATTTAGGTCCTATTTTAGGAACTACTTATTTTGTTTTGATATTGCAAAAGGATATCTACCATATAATTGTAGGAACGTATTCCCTTTTTTTGATTGTTTAACGTGAGATATAAATTATAACTCCATTTAAATATGCATTCAAAGGGATTCTCATATTTTTCCCAAAATAGTCGAGACTCCTTGATGTTTTTTAAGATACCATAATTCATTTTTTCCAGGGCTTCCTGATACAATACTTTGTCCCTTAGATACAATTCGTTCAACAAATATTTTAACGCAGTAGTATGCCCTGAGAGTTTAAAATAAGTGTTAGGATGTGATGTAGTTGCTAAATATCCAATAAAATTAGCTTCACTTTCAGTAGCATACCCTATCTGATGTGCTATTTCATGACAGGTTGTAAATGCATAATTACAAAGAGGTATTTTAGAATTTATCTGTGCTTCTCCTGTAAAAGGATTTAAGTATCCAGAAAATCCCATATAACTTAATGGAATACTGAATATCGAATTTTTTACGGAAGGAATGGCATAATTATAATCCGGTTCTGACTTGCTAATAAAGTCATATCCAATTTTTGACATTATATGGATATCAGATTTTGTGTATGGAACCTTGTAAGGTAAACTGTCATTTTTGACCGTTGTAGAATGCAATGAATTAATTTTGTTGATTGTCTTCAGTGTAAATTTATTTAGCAACGCTGTAGAATATTCTTTTTGCTGAATATTGAGTTTTGTTGTTAAAGGAACCCTATGATAATTGAGGCCCCAATTAAAGATAAAGAAAAAATAAAGTACTGAAATTGTTGCTCCTATTGACAAACGATAAGTTCTTAAATGTATTGTTTTTTTTCGAAATATAGTATAAATGAACTTCAGTAAAATATAGATGAAGTATGCATATAGAAGATCACCGATACTAATGGGAATCCAACCAATTAATGAGCGGTAAATAGAAGAAGTTATTCTATAGATGCCGTTTGAAAAATTATCTTCAATGAAATTTGGAAATCCACTCATTATTTGCACAAAAATTATTTCAATAAATAAAAAGTTAGATAAGTATCTATTCAATATGTTATTCATCATTTTATTGAAGGTTTTAGTTTTTTATAAAATAATAAAAATTAGATTCTGTTTGTTTTGCAGTCATGATTTATATAAAAAGATTCTAGTTTGTTTTTGATGTAAAATGTTTGTTAGTAGTTTTTTAAGTGTTCGTAATTCTTGTTAACAAATACTTTTATTTATGAACATTGATGTTTACAAATAAAAATGATTAAAAAAATTAAAAATAGAATTATTAATTTAATTTTGTCTTATGGAACAACCAAGAGCTGTTAAAGGGCAAAAAATAGATAAAACAAGAATTGTTAATTTAGAGAAAGGAAAAATTCCTCCTCAAGCATTGGATCTCGAGGAAGCAGTCTTGGGTGCTATGATGATTGATAAGAAGGGGATAGATGATGTTATTGATATTTTGAAATCTGATGCCTTTTACAAAGAAGCTCATAAAGAAATTTATAGCGCCATTCATACATTGTTTCAAAACTCTGAACCAACGGATTTGTTGACGGTTTCGAATCAATTGCGTAAAAATGGAAAATTAGAGTTTGTGGGGGGTGATTTTTATTTGATTGGCTTAACCCAAAAGGTAGCCTCTTCGGCACATATTGAATTCCACGCACGAATCATCATCCAAAAATACATTCAACGAAGATTGATTAGTATTTCTAGTGAAATTATAGAGCAGTCTTATAACGAAACAGCGGATGTTTTTGATTTATTAGACGATGCGGAGTCAAAATTATTTGAAGTAACACAAGGAAACTTAAAGAAAAGTTCTGAAAGTGCTAAGGACCTTGTAAAGCAAGCGGTATCTAAAATACAAGAGATAGGAAATCAAGAGGGGATGAGTGGTTTAGAAACGGGGTTTACAAAGTTAGATGCTTTGACTTCAGGATGGCAACCATCTGATTTAATTATTATTGCGGCAAGACCGGGTATGGGGAAAACTGCGTTTGTAATTTCGATGGCGAAAAACATGGCTATAGATTTTGGTCATCCTGTTGCATTATTCTCATTAGAGATGTCATCTGTACAACTGATTACAAGGATGATCTCTAGTGAAACTGGTTTGACATCAGAAAAATTGCGTAAAGGGAATTTAGAACCACACGAATGGGAGCAGTTGAATGTTAAAGTTAAAAACTTAACAGACTCTCCGATATTTATTGATGACACACCATCACTATCTATTTTTGACTTACGTGCTAAGGCACGTCGTTTGGCATCACAACATGGGATTAAAATTATTGTAATAGATTACTTACAGTTGATGACTGCGGGTGGAGCTGCAAACGGAAATAGAGAACAAGAAATCTCCATGATTTCGAGAAATTTAAAAGCTTTAGCAAAAGAATTAAATATTCCTGTAATTGCTTTGTCACAGTTGTCACGTGCCGTGGAAACGCGAGGGGGTTCTAAAAGACCATTGCTTTCGGATTTAAGGGAGTCCGGTGCTATCGAGCAAGATGCGGATATTGTATCGTTTATTTTCCGTCCAGAATATTATGGTCTTACAGAGTGGGATGATGACGATCACTCACCATGTGAGGGACAGGGTGAGTTTATTGTAGCCAAGCATAGGAATGGTGGCATGGATAATATTCGTCTAAAGTTTACAGGGCATTTGGCTAAATTTTCTGATTTAGAGGAAGGTTTTGGAAATGAATTTCAGTCGAAAATGAATGATTTTAATCAAGAAATTTCGTCGAATAATTTTCCTACTGCAGAAGATGCTTTTGGCGCTCCTGATGATGATGGAATGCCTTTTTAGATTGGATTCTTTAGTTTGAGGGAACTATGGTCTTCCCTTGCTAAGTTTTATGATGATTCTCTTTCAGTTTTTCAGAATACTCCAGGGGTATCATGTTTTGGTCGTTTTTTTTAAGGTAACTTTTAAGAATTCTATTAATATCTTTATTGTCTTTCCTATAATGAACCTCTGCAAGATATTTTTCCGTTGGCATTTTTACATCTGATTTTTCAAGATAACCAAATCCCTGATAAGTACCATTTAGGACCAAAGCATAGGCAAATTCATCTCGTGTTCTACCGCTTTCTTTGATGATAAAGTTTTCTGATTTAAAACGAATAGATTTAATAGCTCTTAGTACACGTTTGTTATAATTGCTACTTGGTTCTTCATCTCTACAGACTCCTTTGCATTGTTTTAACTGATAGTGGAAACAACTATTTACATTTGTTTCTAGGCTGCAATACTTAGGACATAGCTGATATGTTTCGCATAGTTTCTCAATATAATTCCTTGCCTCTGATGTACTGTAAAATTTAAGAATAGGGTCAGTAACGTGTTTTAGTTGATTCCAAGCCAAATGCAGTATGCCTTTTCTGTCTTCATAAGAGAATATAGCAATCCCTTCTTTCGTTTTTCTTTGTGCACGGTTGTATTTAGGTAAATGTAGTTTTATCTCCGAGGATTCTAATAATAGTGCTAGTAGTTCATTTCCTGTTTCAGTAAATGAGATATCTGCTGTGGCCATACACATAGAAATTTCTTTCTTTTTTTTATCATAGAAATGACTCAGCACTCGCTGTTTTATATTGTTAGCCTTACCGATATAGATGATTTCATTTTTCTCATTCTTTAAATAGTACACTCCATTTTTTTCTGGCAAATTGTTAAATACTTTTTTTGGAAGTAAAGGAGGTAACGTAGCTTGTCTTGATTTAGGGTTTAGAAATGATGCAAATACAGTCCCATTATCTAATTTGTGAAGTTTTTTAAATAAAATAGTGGTCGCTTCTGCATCTCCTCTTGCTCTATGTCTTCCTACAAGCGGAATGTTTTCAGACAAACAGAGTTCTCCTAGGCGATAAGTTTTTTTTCCGGGGAGTAATTTTCTAGACAAGCGTATAGTGCATAGTTTTTTCCGTTTGAAAGAATGTCCAAGTTCTTTAAATTCTTTAGCGATAATATTGTAATCAAAATTTACATTATGTGCCACAAAAACACAGTTTTCAGTGATGTCCAATACTTTTTTTGCAATCTCAAAAAACTTAGGAGCGTCTTTTACCATATTATTGGTGATTCCAGTAAGCTTTGTTATAAAAGAAGGGATAGCACATTCAGGATTTACAAGGGTAGTGTATTCCTCTATTATTTGATTTCCATCGAAAATAAAAATACTGATTTCTGTGACTTTTACACCTCCGTTGGTTTCTATATCTATAATGGCATATTTCATGAAACCATTTTTTTTAGTTCTTTTAATTCTACACCAAGCTGATTTAACATCATCGCAATGCTACTAATTTTTAAATCGCGTTCATCATACTCTTGTGTATTGATGCTACATGTATATTCCCAGACTTCTAATACTTCGGACAAAGGAACTTCATAAGATTTGTAGTTTCTGTTGTCTGGAGTAAGCAACAAGGTGTTGTTCTCGTCAATTTTGTTGAAAACACGTTTGTAAGTCATTCCGTCATTTAAGGTAACAATGATATAGGAGGTTCCATTTTTGATGTCTCTAATATCTTCTAAATATTTTGCAACTACATAAGATCCATTTTTCATAGGTAGCATAGAATCTCCTTTTATTGGAAAAGCTCTATGTTTTCCTGTAGGTAAAAAGGGCAGTTTTATTTTATCTAACTGTTCAATATACTCAGGATCTTTATAGCCTAGTAAGTATCCAGCAGAAGTTTTTACAGGAACTACTTCAATTAAATCTTCATTATCGGAATCTACAGTAATGGGAAATAAAACACGTTGGTTTCCAATTTCTATAAATGAAGTATCAGAAGCATAGGTCAAATCATTTTTAATCAATACATCTATAGGAAGTTTAAAATAATTAGAAAAGTTAACGAGCATGTCTATAGGAGGATCCGAACGACCTTCTTCATACGAGCCTATTTTAGATCGAGTAATCATCAACTCTTCAGATAGTTGCTCTTGAGTTAAATTTTTAATTTTTCTTAAGTGACGGATATTTTTAGCGATATTATTCATAATACTACAAATGTAAGCATTAAAAACTATTTTTTGTAGTTATTTTTGTGGGATGTTTTTGAATACACACACATATTATAGTTTACGTTATGGAACAATTGCACCAAAACGTCTATTAACATTGGCGAAAGAGTTAGGGGTCGAAGCGATGGCTTTTACCGATATAAATAGTACCTCGGCTAGTCTAGAATTGCTGCGGTTGGCTGAAAAGTTTAAGATAAAACCTGTTTTAGGGGTTGATTTTAGAAATGGAGCGCATCAAGAATTTATTTTATTAGCCAAAAACAATAAAGGATTTCAGTTGATAAACAGTTATTTATCATGTTTTTTGCAGCAGTCCGATATTGAGATTCCAAAAAGAGCTAAAAAAATGTCAGATGTTTTTGTCATTTATCCTTTTGAAAAAAAAATAGATTTTGAACTAAAACCTTACGAATTTATAGGCGTAAGTAAACAAGATTTAGAGACATTAAAATTTTTAAATTCAGCACATTTATTCTCTAAAATGGTCGTGTTACAGACTGTTTCTTTTGAAGATAAGAAGGGGTTTAATTCGCACAGATTATTGCGTGCAATAGACAACAATACTTTGTTGAGTAAATTGCCTGTGTCTGAACAAGGAGATGAGTTCGATAAATTCTTTCCTTTAGATACTTTAAAAAAGAAGTTTTCAGAGTATCCGAAAATTATTCAAAATACAGAAGAAATATTAGAAGAATGTACTGTCAGTTTTGATTTTAAAGAGGGGGATACTAATAATCAAAGATGCTATACTTCAAATGAAATATTAGATTACAAGTTGCTTGAAAAATTAACTTATGAAGGTATTTCATATCGTTTTAAGATTCCTAATAAAGCTGTTTTGGACAGGATAAAAAAAGAGTTAGAAATTATAAGAAAAAAACGATTTGTCTCTTATTTTTTAATCAATTGGAAGATTTTAAAATACGCTCGTTCCAAAGGTTATTTTTACGTCGGACGTGGAAGTGGAGCCAATAGTATTGTGGCGTATCTATTGAGAATTACAGATGTAGATCCTATAGAATTAGATTTGTATTTTGAACGTTTTATCAACTTGTATCGTAAAAGTCCACCTGATTTTGATCTTGATTTTTCATGGAAAGACAGGGATGATATAACGAGGTTTATTTTTGAGCGTTTTTCGAACACAGCGTTGATAGCGGTATACAATACATTCAAATACAAAGCCTCGGTTAGAGAATTGGGAAAAGTTTTTGGTTTGCCTAAGTTAGAAATAGATGCATTGTGTTTAAAAAACTATACGTTCTCTAAGTTAGACCATCTATCTCGTTTGGTTCTTATATACAGCCAATATATTCAAGGATTTCCTAATTATTTAGGGATTCATGCTGGGGGTATTCTAATTTCACAAAAGCCGATTCATTATTATGTGGCTACATTTTTACCCCCAAAAGGTCATGTGACAGTCCAATTTGATATGGTTGTTGCGGAGAATAGTCAGTTACATAAATTCGATATTTTAAGTCAGCGTGGTTTAGGAAAGATAAAAGAGACTGTCCAAATTGTGACGAAAAATTATCCAGATCAGCCTTTAATTGATATTCATGATATACAATGTTTTAAAGAGGATGAAAAAATAAAAGACTTATTGAGGAGTGCAAAGACAATAGGCTGTTTTTATGTAGAGTCTCCTGCAATGCGCATGCTTTTAAAAAAATTACAAGTAGATCATTATTTAGGCCTAGTGGCGGCAAGCTCTGTAATTCGTCCTGGAGTCTCGAAATCTGGAATGATGCGAGAATATATTTTACGTTATCGTTTTCCGGAAAAACGAAAAAAGGCACACCCTATTATGTTAGATATTATGCCAGAAACTTATGGAATAATGGTGTATCAAGAAGATGTGATAAAAGTAGCACATTATTTTGGAGGCCTTAGTCTTGGAGAGTCTGATGTATTGAGGAGAGCGATGTCAGGAAAATCTCGATCAAAAGAAGAATTCGCAAAAGTTAAAAATCAGTTTTTAAAAAATTGTTTGAATTCAGGGAAGCCTTCGGAGTTGGTTTATGAAATTTGGGAACAGATAGAAAGTTTTGCGGGCTATGCATTTGCAAAAGGTCATTCTGCATCTTATACCGTAGAAAGTTATCAAAGTCTATTTTTAAAAGCGTATTACCCATTGGAGTATATGGTCGCAACGATAAACAACTATGGAGGGTTCTATAGTACTGAATTGTATGTGCATGAGGCGCGTATGCATGGAGGGGTTATTCATGCTCCTTGTGTCAATAGAGGAAGAGACGAGACAAGTATTGATGGACGAGATATTTTTATAGGTTTTGCTTTTTTACATTCTTTAGAGGTGAACACAAGAACCCGAATTCTTACAGCTAGACAGGATGGTGTTTTTGAAAATTTGGATGATTTTATTGAACGGGTACCTATTTCTATAGAGCAAATCAGAATTTTAATAAAAATAAATGCTTTCCGATTTACGGGAGTAAACAAGAGAATGTTGTTGTGGGAGGCACATATGAAAATTAAAAAAGTAGTTTTTGAAGAACCTGTTGCAACTTTGTTTAAGACAGAGTCTTTAATGTATCAAACACCTAAATTACCATCGTCCTATTTAGAAGATGCTTTTGATCAGATTGAACTTTTAGGCTACCCACTTTCTAGTCCGTTTAGTCTATTGGTAGAAAATTTTTCGAATTCTTTTCGGGCGAGGGATTTAATTCATTTTAAAGGAAAAACGGTTTGTCTTGATGGGTATTTGGTAACCGTTAAAAATACTAAAACCAATAATGGAGAGTACATGTCTTTCGGAACGTTTTTAGATGTGGATGGCGATTTTTTAGATACCGTACATTTTCCTAAGGTAGCAAGTAAATTTCCTTTTAGAGGAAAAGGTATCTATAAACTGAAAGGGAAGGTAGTTGTTGAATTCGACTGTGTAACCATAGAAGTGACTAGTATGAAACGTTTGGCTATTATTGAAGACCCCCGTTATGCAGATAGTAGTAAAGCAGAAAGGCTAAAACCTAAAAGAGTAAGTTGATGGAAAGAGCAATAGTACATATGGATTTAGACACGTTTTTTGTGTCTTGTGAGCGGTTGTTGGATAGTCGTTTGAATGGGAAACCTATTTTAATTGGAGGAATTTCGGATAGAGGAGTGGTGGCTTCTTGTAGTTATGAAGCACGAACTTTTGGAGTACATTCCGCGATGCCTATGCGAATGGCTAGGCAGTTGTGCCCCGAGGCTATTGTGTTGAGAGGTAATTCAGAAACCTATAGTAAGTATTCTCAATTGGTTACGGATGTTGTAAAGGATGCTGTTCCATTGTACGAAAAAACATCTGTAGATGAGTTTTACATAGACCTTACAGGAATGGATCGTTTTTTTGGTTGTCATCAATTGGCTTCAGAATTAAGACAACGAATTATCAGAGAAACAGGGTTGCCGATTTCTTTTGGGTTGTCAGTAAATAAAACAGTTTCTAAAATTGCTACAGGTGAGGCAAAGCCTAATAATGAGATTAAAATTGCTAAAGGAAGAGAGAAACTTTTTTTATCTCCTTTGTCTGTAAAAAAAATACCGACGGTAGGTGAGGTAACCTACAAGTCTTTGTGTGATTTAGGAGTCAAGAAAATTCGAACAGTACAAGAGATGCCTATGGAAATGTTAGCACGAGTTTTTGGGAAATCAGGTGTATCCATTTGGAAAAAAGCAAACGGAATAGATAATAGTCCTGTAATACAATATAGGGAACGAAAATCGATCTCTACAGAACGTACCTTTGATAAAGACACCACTGATATTGGAAAGTTGGAGAGCATTTTGGTAGCCATGGCTGAGAATTTGGTGTATCAATTACGAAGAGGAAATAAGGTAACCTCTTGTATTACATTTAAAATTCGTTATTCTGATTTTCAAACCCATACAACGCAAAGGAGGATTCCTTATAGTTCTTCTGATCATAAGATTATTCCTGTGGTAAAGGAGTTGTATAAAAAACTATATGAGCGTAGAATGCTAGTACGTTTGATAGGAGTGAAATTTAGTCATTTAGTAGAAGGAGGTTTTCAGATTGATTTATTTGATGATGATGAAAAAATCATCAACCTCTATCAAGCAATGGATAAAATGCGGGAACGGTATGGAGATAGAGCAGTAATAAGAGCTAGAAGTATGGATGTTAAAACGATTTCTAGATTCAATCCTTTTAATGGAGAAGCCCCACCATTATTGGCAAATAGAAGACGATGATGATTAAAGATGAAAAATTGAATTAGGAGGTTTTATATAGGAACAAGTTGTCGCTCAAGTAGATGCGTTCCATAGGATTATGAGTGTCATGTTTTACTTAGCTGCACTTTGTGATATAATGTCTTAAAAGTTAAATAGAAATTCTTTATTTTCTTAGTTCTTTACAAAAATTAATTTGTATTTCCTTTTGAGTTTTCACGTTGTTCTAAATCAAATACACCGATTGATTAAATAAGTAATGTAAGTTTGTCAAATCGATAATTTCTAGAGTCAAAATTAGGTTGTTTTTTTTGCAAAAGACTTCGAACATTACCTAAAAATTCTCAACCATCATCATCGGAAAGAGCAGCCATGGTCTTTGAAATTAATTTCATCTCTTATTTAGTAATCGAATCGACTGATGGTTTGTCTAAATCAATAGAATTGTCAAATTTATTTTCAGGGTCTTTCTTTGATCATTTAATGTAAAAAAACGATCACAAGTTACAATAAATGGATTTGGACTTTTCTTTTCTGCATCCAGCTTCTCTTAGCCTAGTGGCCAATCAGGTAAAATCACTATAGCTTGATACAAGGCAAAAACCATTAACTTTTTCACTGTATAAAACATCTATATTCAACTGTGTTGTTCTAAGTAGAATAGTTATAATTTCAATTTTTAAAAGGACTTTCAAGGATCCCAATTATTTATTGCGAATAGATTTTATCAAGTAAATTGCTACAATAAAAATAATGGACACTATAAAATAGGGTAAAAAAAAGATTCTAAATTCAGAGTCATATCCTTGGGCATTTTGAATCGTTTTAAAAAATAATAGTCCAAAAACAAAAACGAGCACCAATTTTAAAACTCTAATTAATCGTACAGCAAGTCTGTATTGTAGTTTTACATTTCTTTTTGTTATTTGAACAGCATAACTTAATTTATGAGGAAAATAAGTCAAAAGTGTCATTCCAATAAACAAGAATGTCAAAACAGATTGTAATGTAAATAAGTTGTCTTTAGAACCAACCAGGTCTGCTTTTCCTTTTAAGTCAAAATGCGTTGGAATCATATCAGGAAATTCTTTGTGTTTGATGAATACCATAATCCAAACAATTATTATTGTCAGGAAACTAAGCAATTCAATAATTTTATCAATCCAAGTTAATTTAATTTTTATGACAGGTCTATTTTTCATCTACAAAAAAGGTTTTTGAAATTTTATAGGTTAGAAATTTAAATATTATGAACAATGGAATGTTTTTCATTAAACGTATATTTGTATTATGTTAAATTACAAAATTTATAGAAATTCAAATACCGATACATGGGTTACATTTATTCATGGAGCAGGAGGTAGTAGTTCCATTTGGTTTCGACAATTAAAAGTTTTTAAGCTTGAATTTAATATACTTCTTATAGACCTTAGAGGTCATGGTCGTAGTAAATCTTCATTTAATATTAATAAGCAACAGGACTATACATTTGATATTATTACAGATGACATTATAGAGGTTCTAAATCATCTTAACATCAAGAAATCTCATTTTGTAGGGATTTCATTAGGTACAATTTTGATACGATATCTGGCGGATAAAAGACCCAATATGGTTGAAAAAATGGTTTTAGGTGGCGCAATTTTAGAGTTTAATTTGTTCTCAAAGGTTTTAATAAGGTTTGGGGATTTTTTCAAGTCCATAATTCCATATATGGTCTTATATAAACTATTTGCTTTTATTATTATGCCTAAGAAAAATCATAAAGAGTCTCGTTTGCTATTTGGTAAAGAGGCAAAAAAAATATGTCAAAAAGAGTTTATAAGATGGTATAAATTAACATCAACGGTAATCCCTATTTTAAGGCTTTTTACACTTAAAGAAGTGAAAATACCTACGCTTTATGTTATGGGTGATCAAGATCATTTATTTCTACCTTCTATTCTTAAGGTTAGTAGGCTCCATAAAACAGCTACATTGTATATTATTAAAAACTGTGGTCATGTTGTAAATATTGAACACCCCGTTGAATTTAATCGACAAGTGATTTCATATTTAAAATCAAAAAAAACAATTTCATAAAAGGTTGAAATAGGAAATATCACTCAACTTTTTTATTGTACTCGTTAATAAAAACCTAAACAGATAAAAACAACCGTTTATGTCTAAAGAAATCTTGCTTCTAAAAACTACTTTACCTAAGGAATTTTATAAAACACTCCTAGATTTCCTCTCTCAACATAAACATTGCTATGATTCCAATTTTCTACATTCGAGTTGTTGTTTGTGTTGAAATTTGATTACACGCAAAATAAATCAAAGTAATAGTTCTTTTAATACAGGATCTTCATAAAGATACTATTTCTTGAACAGTGCAAGGGGCTAGCTGTTTTTTTTAAAATATTTAGATTGATTGAGTTTAAATCGTTTTCATGAATTGTCTAATAGCAGCCCATTCTTTTAACATACTTCTTGCATCTTGTGCCGGATACCCCAACACAGTCTTTCCAGGTTCTATGTCATTAATAACACCAGATCCTGCCCCTACAGTAACCCCTGAGTGTATTGTTGTATGATCTTTTATTGAGGCACTTCCCCCAATAACAACACCGTCACCAAGCGTTACAGAGCCAGCAAGACCACTATGTCCAGCCATAATACATGATTTTCCCATAGTGCTATTGTGGGCGATTTGAACAAGATTGTCAATTTTACATCCATCTCCAATAAAAGTTGCACTAAATTTTCCTCTGTCTACGCATGAGTTTGCCCCAATCTCTACAAAATGTCCAATAATAACATTGCCAATATGTGGTATTTTAACCAAACCTCTTCCGTCTTCACTAGGTTTATAACCAAACCCATCAGCACCAATACTTACATTAGTATGTAAAATACAATTGCTTCCAATTATACAGCGTTCTCTAATAATTGTTCCTGACCATATTGTGGTGTTTTTTCCTATTATTGTTTCATCGAACACACAAACATTTGGGTATAAAGTCACATTTTTACCTAATTCCACATCCTTCCCAATATAACAATTTGCACCAATTTTGGTTCCTTGACCAATTTTAGCAGTGTCATGAATCACAGCAGTAGGGTGTATGTTGTTTTCAAATACAGGTGTCGGTGGATTAAATAAAGCTAGTATTTTTGTCATCGCCAAATCTACATTTTTAACTTTTATAAATGCTCTATTATTTCCAGGCTCTATTGTCGTTTGTAAACCAACTAAAGCGGCACAAGATTTTGAATCTTTCCAATATTTTAAAAATTTATTATTCCCAATAAAAGTTATTTGGTTAGACCCGGCTTTTTTTATTTCTTCTGGACCAACAATTTGTTCAGTGGTGTCTCCAACCAATTCTCCTTTTATAATAGTATTAATTTCACTTATTGAATATGATGTCATCTAGAATGTGTTTATTATGCTTGGTGAAAATATGTAAAAAATATTTGAAACGAATAAATTAAATAAAAGAATGTTTCGTTCTAACGTATCTTTTTGCCAGAGCCTCTCGTTGTATCACTCTCTATTAATATTTCATTTGAATGCAAATTGGCGATAGCATTGGCAGAATCGCTTACTTTTCTTGAGCTACGTTGAATCATTTCTAATTCAAACTCAGATAAAATATATTTTCTAAGTCCTTTTTCTTTCCATTGAGAAGAGTTTTTACATTCTTTATAAATAGCCTTTGCTAAAGCTAATGAATCGAGTAATGCTTGATTCGCTCCTTGACCTTTAAATGGACTCATTGGATGTGCAGCATCTCCAATAAGTGTTGCGTTTTTAGATTTTTTTAACCATTCAGGTTTTAATAAATCACGATCATAAATAGGATATCCTGTGATCTTATTTTCTTTAGTTGACATAACTATTTCTGGTATCGGTGAATGCCATTGCGTCCTTAAAATAGCTTCTTTTTTTAAAGCTTTGGCTCCACAATTACTTAAACTCAAAGCATCCAACTCTTTCATAGGGAAGCTGAGTTGCCACATGATTGCATTTTTATTAAAGGGCATCATGTAGATTCTTTCATGACCATTAGCGGTTTGAAATACGGTTGCTGAATCTAACAAGTGACTTTTTAAATTATTTAATTCTGATAATTCACAAATTCCTAAAATTACCATACAATTTAGAAATCGAAGAGGTGAGGTTTCGTCATTAATTAAAAACTGTCTTAAAGAACTTCGTATACCGTCAGCTCCAACAACTAAATCGGCTTCTGAGTAATGAGGTGTACCTTTTACATCAAAGGTTAGTTGTATTGATTTGTTTTCATTTTCTTGAATATTGGTCAGTCGATGACCCCAAGAGACAAATTCGTCTCCACCAAGTTGTTCAAATAAGGCGAATCGTAATGATTGACGAGGTATATGAATATTGGTGCGTTTTGTTGGTTTCTTTTTTTTTGTTGGTTCCCATTTTCTAAAACCCCATTCACCTATGACAGTTCCATCCGGCTTGTGAACGATATGTCTAGTAGATATTACAGCGTCTTTTAGATGTTGTATGCCAAAACACTTGATAGCATTACTTGCTTGTTGCAATGTGAGTCCATAGCCTTGTAACCTAGAATTAAAATGCATGTCTCGTTCGTATAATGTAAAGGGAATATCACGATGTAAACATGCCACAGCTAATGCGACACCACTTATTCCAGCACCTATTATCGCTATGCGAGGGAAATTTTTATTTGTAGGTAGCGTTACCTTTTTTGTAGCTTTTAAGCCAGAACCTAAACAGTTCAAGCAATAATGAAAATCTCCCTTTGGAGGTTTTGGGGCTGTTCCTATTTGATTATTATTTTCATATTTGATGACTTTTCGCCTGTATTGTTGTCGTTTTTTTTTACTTGGCTTTAAACGTGTTTTTCCGTTACCTTCACACAACAAACAAACGGACCAATGAGAATTAATATTTGTCAAAACGTAGTGTTTTTTTAAAAAATTTAATTTGTCTTTTTTATCCGTGCGATAATACCATCTAAAATCTACTCCGTCTACTATTTTTCCAAGATAATTTTATTTCTTCTGAAAACAGAATTAGAATTGCAATATAACTAAAATGCAGTGTTTATTTTTTAAATAATTAAACTCAAATCTTTCCCTTTGAGTTCGCCAAAATTATATAAGTTTTTGTCTAATAAGTGCGAAGGATATACATTTGATAATGCATTCATCATTATTGAGCTTCGATCAGGGAA